>ENA-OXEX01000270-OXEX01000270.1-human-gut-metagenome-genome-assembly--contig:-NODE-270-length-28723-cov-8.790917_pt1 | contig 28723 bp, 19 predicted proteins | sample MGYA00249364_ERZ652261 | MGnify/ENA primary metagenome ERZ652261 (study PRJEB26925, sample SAMN05826642) | human gut metagenome | biome: ENVO:2100002; feature: ENVO:00000062; material: ENVO:00002003... | reverse complement strand
AATTGTCCGGAATTGCGGAAGAAAATGTGGAAAGCACGAAAAAAACCTACGATGGCAGAGCATCAAACAGATCAAAGCAAGTACCAGACGTCTGGAAGATTCCAGAAATGAAGTCGTTCAGGCAGTTGGGGAATTGTCCGGAATTGCGGAAGAAAATGTGGAAAGCACGAAAAAAACCTACGATGGAACACAGGAAGTTGTAGAAACGTTCCAGCAGGTATATGTAAGTGCCGAGCAGTTGCGTGAGATTTCTGATAAACTGGTAAAAGGAATCGGGTATTTTCATATTTAAAAGAAACACAGAGTGTCGGAAAATTCCGGCACTCTTTTTATGTCATGAATCTGGTATAAATCCTGTGATTCTGATATTCATAAATTTGTAAATCCGTTACAATGGGGTAAAAGGCTTGAAAATTGAAAGGTTGGAGGTTTCACATGAATTTTGGATATTTTGATGATGAGAAAAGAGAGTATGTAATCACACGCCCGGATACACCGGCACCGTGGGCGAATTATCTGGGGTCACCGGAGTATGGTGCGCTGATTTCAAATAATGCAGGAGGATACAGTTTTGCCAGATCTGGTGCAAACGGAAGAATCCTGCGTTATATTTTTAACCAGTTTGATCAGCCGGGACGCTATATTTATCTGCGGGATAATGAGAGCAAAGACTACTGGTCTGCATCCTGGCAGCCGGTAGGAAAAGATCTGGAAAGTTATAAAAGTGAGTGTCATCATGGAACAGCATACACAAAGATGCTTGCAGATTACAGTGGAATCCATTCTGAAGTATGTTATTATGTGCCGTTGAATCAGACATATGAGGTCTGGCATCTGAAAGTGACCAATGCGTCAGCGTGTGAAAGAAACCTGACCATCACCGGTTATGCGGAATTTACCAACAACAATAATTATGAACAGGATCAGGTAAATCTGCAGTATTCCCAGTTCATCACGAGTACGGTATTTGAGACAAACCGTATCCGGCATATTATTCACGGTAATCTGGACTGGGTGAAAGAAGGAGAGGAAGTGGATAACAAGCTTGCAATCTCCCGTTTCTTTGCACTGACCGGTGCACCGGTGGACAGTTACTGTGGAGATAAAGAATCGTTTCTTGGACGCTATCACGGATATCATAATCCGGTGGGGGTGGAAAACGGAAAATTATCCGGGGAAATGTGCTACAACGAAAACGGGTGCGGAGCACTGGCAGCTCAGATGCTTCTGAAACCGGGAGAAACAAAGGAAATTGCATTTCTTGTCGGAATGAAAGAACATGAGGAAGCAGAAGTAATCTGTAACCGCTATGCAGATGTGGCAGCACAGTGTGAGACGGAACTGAAAGAACTGACGGGCTACTGGCATGAAAAACTGGAACATTTTCAGGTACATACACCAAGCAGGGAATTTGATACCATGATCAATACCTGGAACGCATACAACTGTTTTATGACATTCATCTGGTCACGTGCGGCGTCGTTTTTCTACTGTGGTCTGCGAAACGGTTACGGATACCGCGATACCGTGCAGGATATTCAGGGTGTGATTCATCTTGCACCGGAGATGGCACTCGAAAAGATCCGGTTTATGCTTTCGGCACAGGTGGATAACGGAGGAGGACTTCCGCTTGTCAAATTTACACACAATGCCGGACATGAGGATACGCCGGATGATGCTTCCTATGTACAGGAAACCGGGCATCCGGCATATCGTGCGGATGATGCTCTGTGGCTGTTTCCAACGGTATATAAATATATTGCGGAGTCCGGAAATCTGGCATTTATCGATGAAGTGATTCCGTTTGCCAATAAAGATGAAGCCACTGTATACGAGCACTTGAAGAGAGCACTTGCGTTTTCTGTGAATCATCTGGGACCGCACGGACTTCCGGCAGGACTTTATGCGGACTGGAATGACTGTCTGCGTCTGGGCAAAAATGGAGAGTCCTCGTTTGTTGCACTGCAGTTTTATTATGCAATGACGATTTTAAAACAGTTTGCCGTATACAAAGAAGATCAGGCATATATGGATTATCTGGAAGAAGAACAGAAAAAACTTGGAACATTAATTAACAATCTCTGCTGGAATGAGGATCGTTTTATCCGTGGATTTACGGAAGCCGGAGAGGTGATTGGAAAACGCACGGATCCGGAAGCAAATATGTGGCTGAATCCACAGAGCTGGGCTGTGATCAGTGGACTGGCAACAAAGCAGCAGGCAGAACTTTCCATGGAAAATGTAAGAAAGCGGTTAAACACAGAGTATGGAGCGATTCTGATGGACCCACCATATCATCTGCATGCATTTGACGGAGCACTGGCTGTGATTTACAATCCCGGTACAAAAGAAAATGCCGGTATCTTTTCCCAGTCGCAGGGATGGCTGATTCTGGCAGAAGCATTGCTGGGGCATGGGGATCAGGCATTTACCTATTTTATGGAAAATGCACCGTCTGCACAGAACGATCGTGCTGAGATCCGGAAACTGGAGCCATACTGTTATGGACAGTTTACGGAAGGAAAAGACAGCCCGCATTTTGGTCGTTCCCATGTGCACTGGCTGACCGGAACTGCTTCCACTGTAATGGTAGGATGTGTGGAAGGAATCCTTGGCATGCGTCCGGACTTTGGAGGACTTCGTATTGCACCATCCATTCCGGCGGACTGGGATCAGTTTACCATTGAGAAGGATTTCCGGGGAAAACATCTTCATATTGTGGTAGAAAATCCAGAGCATGTACAGAGTGGATGCAAAGCGTTGTACGTGAATGAGGAAAAGATGGAAGACAACTACATTCCGGTAGAAAAAATGACCGATCAGACGAAGGTACGCCTTGTGATGGCATAGAAGGGAGAAGTTATGAAAAACGATATGCAGTTTACAGGAAAAAACGGAGAATTTCAAATCCGTCATATGGTTGAAAAAACACAGCTCAATTTTCCGGTGGCAAATGAAGAGGGAATCAAAAGCAGCGTGACGCAGACCTTCGGCGGCGATTGTAAGCTGGATCAGAACCATTTTCTGCTGGAACCGGTGAGCATCGAAAATCTGCACAATAACAGAAGTACCCGCAATGTCTGGTGTACAATCAACCGGAAGGAACATGTGTCACTGACCGGAGTTTCGGCGCAGGCAGAATATGCACGTTTCCTTGGAAAAGAGGAGGAAGTGACATTCGATGCCGGATTTATGTGGCAGGAGACGAAGCGGGAATTAAAAGAACAGAAAATCGAGGCAGCCGTGCGGATCTTTGCTCCGCTTGGAGTACCGGCAGAACTGATGCAGGTGCGCGTTACCAATAAATCGGATATGGATATGTGTGTGCGCGTGACTTCTGCTATCCCAATTTACGGCAGAAGCGCGGATAATCTGCGCGATCACCGCCATGTAACTTCCTTGCTTCACCGGATCCGTACTACCGGACGCGGCGTGATCTGTAAACCGGTATTGTCATTTGATGAACGCGGACATCAGAAAAATCATATGATTTATTTTGAGATGGGCAGTCAGGGAGATGGAACAAAACCGGAATCGTTCTTCCCAACGGTGGAATCGTTTATCGGAGAAACCGGAACATTTCTGGCACCGGATGCGCTTAAAAATAAAGGAAAAGGCTGTCCGGCCGGTTGTACCGTGGATGGAAAAGAAGCAATGGGGGCGATGGCATTTCCGGAGATTACCCTTGCAGCAGGAGCACATGTCGATTATATTCTGCTTGGTGGCATGACAGAGGATCCGAAGCTGGCAGAACAGGCAGCAGAAATGTTTTGCACGACCGAACAGGCAGATGCTGCCTTTGAACAGGCAAAAAATTACTGGAATGGGCTGGTCAATATTTCCTTTGAAACCGGAAACCCCAAAGAAGACAGTTATCTGAAATGGATCTGTTTCCAGCCGGTTCTTCGCAGAATCTACGGATGTTCGTTTTTGCCGTACCATGATTATGGCAGAGGCGGCAGGGGCTGGCGTGATCTGTGGCAGGATTGTCTCTCCCTTCTGATTCTCGACCCGAAGGAAGTTCGCTCCATGATTTTAAACAGCTTTGCGGGTGTCCGTTTTGACGGGACCAATGCGACAATTATCGGGGATAAGCCGGGAGAATTTGTTGCAGACCGCAACAATATTACAAGAGTCTGGATGGATCATGCGTACTGGCCGTTTGTTACCACAAAATTGTATCTGAACCAGACGGGAGATCTGGATATTCTGGATCAGAAAGTGGCGTATTTTAAGGACCCACAGGCAAAGCGTGGAACTGCCAGGGACGCAGAGTGGACACCGGCATATGGGATGCGCCAGAAAGATGTAAATGGCAATATTTACGAGGGCACGGTTTTAGAACATCTGCTTTTGCAGAATCTGTGCGCTTTCTACGAGGCGGGAGAACATGGAATGATGCGTCTTCGCGGTGCTGACTGGAATGATGCACTGGATATGGCAGCGGAAAAAGGAGAAAGCGTGGCTTTTACCTGTGCGTATATCGGAAATCTCCGTGATTTGGCAGATACCCTTGAAAAATACGAAGCGGCAAGCGGAAAGAAAGAGATTACACTGGCAAAAGAGATGGAAATTCTGATCAGACAGGACCGCACATCGTATGATTCGGCAGAAAAACGGAATGTTGTTTTAAACAATTATGTGAGTCAGTGTGTGCATAATATTTCTGGAGAACAGATTTCTGTGGATATCAGTACTCTGGTGCAGAATCTGCGGGAGCGTGCTGACTGGTATACCGGATTGATCCGTACGCAGGAATGGGTAACGGATGAAAACGGAAATGGCTGGTTTAACGGATATTATGATAATCACGGCAGACCGGTGGAAGGTAAAAGGGATAATCATGTCCGTATGATGCTGACCGGTCAGGTATTTTCTGTTATGGGAAATGTCGCAGATGATGCACAGACCGCTGCGATTACAAAAAGTGCAGACCTGTATCTGTATAAAAAAGAGGTGGGAGGCTACCGGCTGAACACGGATTTTAAGGAAGAAAAATTTGATCTGGGACGAATGTTTGGATTTGCTTATGGCGAAAAAGAAAATGGTGCGGTTTTTTCCCATATGACGGTGATGTATGCAAATGCATTGTATCAGAGAGGTTTTGTAAAGGAAGGATATAGGGCATTGTACACTCTGCTCGAACAGGCCATGAACACACCGGTGAGCCTGATGTATCCTGGAATTCCGGAATATTTTGATGCGGACGGAAAAGGCAAATATCCGTATCTGACCGGGGCAGCCAGCTGGTATATGATGACAATGGTTACACAGATTTTTGGATTCCGCGGAGAATGGGGAGATCTGGTACTAGAACCCAAAATTCTGTTGCGGCAGTTTGACGAAAGTGGCAATTATTCGGCACAGTTCCCATTCCGTGGACAGACATACGCAGTGGTTTACCAGAATCCACAAAAGAAAGAATATGGGGATTACCGGATCACGGAAGTATGGCTGGATGGTCAGCGGTATGCCGGAGAAACAAATACAGGCATCTGCATTCCGTTTGCCGTACTTGAAGGAAAAGAAAACCATACACTTCGGATCGTTCTGGGATAGCAGAATTTTACCATGTGCTTTTGTACTTGGAACTGCGGTATTGTTTTGGGGTCATACCGACATAGTGCTGGAATGTCTGGATAAAATGACTCTGGGAAGAAAATGATAAATAGTTTGCAATCTGAATGTAGGTAAAATCGGAAAAGCGCAGAAGATTCTGCGCTTTTTCGATTTTTTTTTCGCGGATATAATCACTGATCGACACACCGAGGTTCTGCTTAAACAACCGGGACAGATAGCTGGCAGACAAATTGGTGTAGACCGCAAGATCTTCCACGGTGATTCTTGCACTGATGTGGGCATAGATATAATCAATACACTGTGCAACCGGTTTGGATAATGCGGCATTCTTCTGCAGAAGGCGCATTTTTCCGGTGAAGTCAAGAGCCATCTCATGATGCAGATCTGATATTTCCTGAATGGTGCTGCAGGCATCCATGTGAATAATGTAAAAGTCGCTCAGACGGTAGGCCTGCTCTGTTTCCATGCCGCCGTCAATGCAATACCGTGTGACCAGTGCAACGGTAACAACAAAATGATATTTTAAGTTTGTCAGGGGATTTTTGGAAAGAATTCCCATGCCTTCGGGATTGGTAAACGCTTCTTCCTTTAAATTTTTACTGACTGCTTCGATGTTTCCGTCTTTTACGGCTTCAAAAAAGGAATATTCCTCGGAAAGCGCGCGATGATGGATTGCGTATTCGCTGTCTTCGATTTCTTTTTTGCTCCATTGATTTTTCAGCATGACAAGACCTCCTGTTTATATCTGTAGATTATGTCATGAATCTGATATATTTGCAAGCATTTTTGTATCAGAACCCATTGGAAAACTCTATAATAAAACCATGCTTAAGGCAGAAAAGAAAAGGAGGAAATTTACTATGAAAAAGAAAGCAGTCAGTGCATTATTATGTGCAGCCATGGTAGCAGGAATGCTTGCAGGTTGCGGAAAAGGAAGTGATTCCGGTACACCGTCAGATACATCCAAGGGGGATGCGTCAAACGCAACAGAAAGTGCTTCCTCAAATCTGAAAGATGATGGAAAGGTATTAAATATTTACTGCTGGAACGAGGAGTTCAAGAGCCGTATTACCGCACACTATCCGGATTACAAGGAAGTGGATGCAACACACGGAAAAATCGGAGATGTGGATGTTGTATGGAACATCACACCGAGTGATGACAATGCATATCAGAACAACCTGGATGCAGCACTGTTAAATCAGCAGGATGCTCCGGCAGATGACAAGATTGATATTTTTCTGGTAGAAGCGGACAACGCATTAAAGTATGTAGATACGGATTACACAGCACCGGTAAAAGATCTTGGAATTACCGATGCGGATCTTTCCAAGCAGTACCAGTACACAAAGGATATCGTAACCGATTCCAAGGGAGTGTTAAAAGGAGTTTCATGGCAGGGATGTCCAGGTGTTCTTTTCTATAACAGAGAGGCTGCAAAGGATGTACTGGGAACCGATGATCCGGATGAAGTACAGAATTATGTATGTGACTGGGATACTTTCAATGATACTGCTGCAAAAATGCAGGCAAAAGGTTACAAGATGATTTCATCTGTAAATGATACATACCGTGTATACTCCAACAATGTCTCAAGCAAGTGGGTAGAAGACGGAAAAGTACAGGTAGATGACAATATCATGAAATGGGTGGACGATTCCAAGAAACTTGTAGATGCAAAAGAGGCAGGAACCTTTGATATGTGGTCCGATGACTGGTCAAAGGGATTCTATCCGGACGGAAAAGTATTCTGCTACTTTGGACCGGCATGGCTTGTAAACTTCTCTATGGCAGCTGATACCGAAGGATCTATCGGTTACAACGGCGGATGGGGTGCAGCCCAGGGACCACAGGGATTCTTCTGGGGCGGTACATGGATCTGCGCAGCACAGGATACAGATAATGCAAGTCTTGTAAAAGACATTATGTTAAAGATGACAACCGATGATGACGTCATGAAAGACATTGTTTTAGATGATGATGATTTCGTAAACAACAATACCGTTATGAACGGACTGGCAGACGGATCGATTAAGGCAAAAGACGGAAAAGAATATAGCAGCAAGATCCTTGGAGGACAGAACCCACTGTCTATGTACTGCGCAGGTGTTGAGACACTGGATCTGAGCAACATTTCCGCATATGACCAGGGCTGCAACGAAGAGTTCCAGAAAGCAATGAAGAATTACTTTGAAGGAAAGGCAACCAAGGACGAAGCATTAGAGTTATTCTACAAAGGTGTTACCGAGAAATATCCAGAGCTTACTTACTAATTTTTGTTACACATAAGGTCTGAAGCCGGAGTCACCTCTCCCATATTATGGCTCCGGCGGGACGACCGCCAATACCGCGGAGGTAGAAATATGAATAAGAGTAAAGGAAAGGTCGTTCGTTACAACAAATGGGGCTACATTTTTCTGATCCCGTTTATTGTTGTATATGTCGTTTTTCAGCTGATACCATTGATCAGCACAATTTATAACAGCTTTTTCGAAAATTATATGTCCGGTCTCAACCAGGTTGGACCGACATTTGTAGGTTTAGATAATTACAGAGAGTTATTCAAAAGTGGAGACGTGTGGATTTATTTTAAAAATACAATGATCCTCTGGATTATGTGTTTTATTCCGCAGATCTTTTTTTCACTCCTGCTGGGCGCATGGTTCTCCGATGTACGCCTGCGCTTGAAAGGATCACGTTTTTTTAAGACCGTGATCTACCTGCCAAATCTGATCATGGCATCTGCATTTTCCATGTTGTTTTTTACACTGTTTTCAGATGCAGGTCCGATTAACTCTCTTTTGATGCAGATTGGATTTATCTCAGAACCATATAAATTTTTATCCCATACCGGAAGTGCCAGAGGCCTGATTGCACTGATGAACTGCCTGATGTGGTTCGGAAATACAACCATTCTTCTGATGGCCGGAATGATGGGAATTGATACTTCTTTATTTGAAGCGGCAGAAGTGGATGGAGCAACTTCCACACAGGTATTTTTTAAGATTACACTGCCTCTGCTTCGCCCGATTCTGATTTATGTAGTGATTACTTCACTGATCGGTGGATTACAGCTTTTTGACGTGCCACAGATTCTGACAAACGGAACCGGAAATCCGATGCGTTCTACCATGACACTGATCATGTATCTGAACAAGCATCTGTACAGCAAGAACTATGGTATGGCAGGAGCACTTTCCGTGGTACTGTTTATCATTACAAGTCTTTTGAGTCTGCTTGTATTTAAAGTATCCGGAAACGATAAGAGAAAGGGGTGATTGTGATGGCAAAAAGTAAGAAAGATATGGAAGGCGGACTTGGGATTCATGCCAGACGTGCCATCGCATATATTGTTTTAATTATAATTTCATTTTTCTGCCTGTTCTGGTTTTATATCATGTTTATCAATGCGACGCGTTCTAAAGGTGAGCTGAAAGCAGGGTTTACGGCATTGCCGAGCGATCATTTGCTGACAAACTGGAACAATCTGGTACATGGAACACTGCCGATCTGGTCGGGCATGTTTAACAGTCTGATCATTGCAGCAGCAACCGCAGTTTTGTGTGTATATTTTTCTACCATGACTGCATATGCCATTCATGCATACGATTTTAAATTAAAGAAATTTATTTATCCGTTTATTCTGATGATTATGATGATTCCGACACAGGTTACGGCACTCGGATTTATCAAACTGATTACAGGCATGGGACTGATGGATTCCTTTATTCCACTGATTGTTCCGGCCATTGCATCTCCGGTTACGTTCTTTTACATGAAACAGTACATGGAGAGTGCGCTTCCGCTTTCGCTGATAGAAGCTGCACGTATTGATGGTTCCGGAGAGTTTCGTACGTTCAACAGCATCGTTCTGCCGTTGATGAAGCCGGCGATCGCCGTACAGGCAATTTTCAGTTTCGTCAGCAGCTGGAACAATTACTTTACACCGGCACTTGTGCTGCATGATGACAAGAAAAAGACACTTCCGATTCTGATCGCGCAGTTGCGTGGTGCAGACTGGCTGAAGTTTGATATGGGGCAGGTATATGTCATGATTACATTCTCGATCCTGCCGGTTATCGTTGTGTATCTGATTCTTTCCAAGCATATTGTACAGGGGGTTGCTCTGGGAAGCGTAAAAGGATAATAGAAAAAGAAAGGGGTTTTTACAGTGAAAAACAAAACATTATGGAAACAGGTGGGAGCGGCAGCAATTGCCGCTGCCATGGTAATGAGTACAGTACCGGCGACGCCGGTACAGGCGGCAGGCGGTAAAACGCTTGCCGTTTCTTCTCAAAAGCAGCTGAATCAGGCATTAAAAACCGTAAAAGGGAAGAATGCGGTCATTACCGTAAAAGCAGGGAAAAATGTAAAGATTACGATTCCAAAGGGAACTTATAAAGTGACCATTCGGGTGGTCGGAAAAAAGGCAGCCGTTGTAAATAATGGTACCGTCAAAGAAATTGTTGTAAACAGTAAGGGAACGGTTGCGATCAAAAACAATGGTACCATAAAGAAAGTGACGGTACAGAATGCAAAAAGTGTTTCCTTTTCCGGAAACCATAAAAAGGCAGTGCCGGTTGTTGTAAATGCCGAAGACGTTTCGATGATTCTGGCAGCACCGGCGAAAATAACCGCAAAGAAAGATGTGAACATTGTGCTCAAAAAAGGTGCGGAAAAATCATCCATAACGTGTACAAAAAATGTACAGGCACAGGTGGATAATCAGACAAAGAAAGCAATATCTGTAAAAATTGCGGATGGAACAACGCTGAAAGTGGAATCCGGTGAATCCTGCACCATAACTCCGAAGGGAAAGAAAGAAGACACTTCCGGAGAAGACAAGACGGATGAAAAAGATAAGACGGATGGAAAAGACCAGAAAACAGACGATACCTCGGACGGAAATGCTTCTTCCGGCAGTTCTTCTTCGGGCAATTCTTCTGGTGGAACAACAGTTGAGACACCTTCAAAGCTGACCGAAGCGGATCTCTTAAAACAGGGCTATCAACTGAAGTGGCAGGACAACTTTGACGGAAATTTTTTAAACCGTGCAGACTGGAATGTGGAACTGCATGAAAAAGGCTGGGTCAACAGTGAGTGGCAGGAATATGTGGATTCTGACAAAAATATTCAGGTCAAAGACGGAAAACTGCTGATCAAGCCGGTGGAAACGGTGAATGCAGACGGAACCAGAAGCTACACGTCCGGTCGTATTAATACACAGGGCAAACATGATTTTAAGTATGGATATTTTGAGTGCCGTGCAAAAGTTCCGACCGGAAAAGGCTATCTGCCGGCATTCTGGATGATGCCGACGGACGAAAATCTGTATGGACAGTGGCCAAAATGCGGTGAGATCGACATCATGGAAGTGATGGGGCAGGAAACAAATAAAGCATATGGTACCATTCATTACGGAGAACCGCATGATCAGAGTCAGGGAACCTGTACGGTAGATGCAAAAAATAATTTTGCAGATCAGTATCATACCTATGCCTGTGACTGGGAGCCAGGAAAGATTACCTGGTATATTGATGGTGTGAAATTTCATGAAGAGTCCGACTGGTTTTCTGCAAAGAGCGGGCAGGGAGAAGTGGCTTATCCGGCACCGTTTGATCAGCCGTTTTATATGATTTTGAATCTGGCAGTCGGTGGCAGCTGGGTAGGGTATCCGGATGATTCGACCACCTATGCCGATCAGCAGTTTGCAGTGGATTATGTGAAAGTATATCAGAAAGACAGTTATGACGAAAATGTGGAAAAACCGGTAAAGAATGTTATTTTAAGAGAGCCGGATACAACGGGAAATTATATTAATAACGGTGATTTCTCCATAGCAGAGAATTTAAGTGATGACAAAAACTGGAAATTTCTTACCACTTTAGATGGTGATGGAAAAGCAGAAATTAAGAATCATGAGATGGTTATTTCTACAGTAAATATGGGAACCGCAGATTACAGCATTCAGCTGGTACAGCCGGATGTGCCGTTACAAAAAGGCGGAACATATAAAGTAACCTTTGATGCTTATGCGGATGAGGCGCGTACAATGATTGCAGATATTTCCGGACCGGATCATAATTATACGAGGTATTGGAAGGATACAAAAGTGGAACTTGGAACACAGAAAACGACATATACTTATGTGTTTCAGATGACAGGTTCCGATGATGCCAACGGACGTCTGGAATTTAATCTGGGAAATGCTGCTTCCACAGCAGCAGTGCACCTTTCCAATGTGCGCATTGAAAAGACCGGATATGAAGAAATCAAAGAAGACACCACAAAGAAAGTGCTTGCAGACGGAAATTATGTCTACAACGGTTCCTTCCAGGAAGGGAAGAACCGTCTGGGTTACTGGGACATCACGAAACCGGAAAATGCAACCACAGAGGTAACCGGTCTGGAAGATGGACGCCGTCTGAAAGTGGTAAGCCCAAAAGGAACTGTGGTAACAGCAGGACAGCAGGGGCTTGCTCTGAGTGAGGATACAGAATATGTGCTCAGTTTTTCGGCTCAGGCAAACGAAGCAGAAACTATGACAGTACATGTTGCCGGACAGGAATTTCAGGCAAAACTTGCCAATGAAAAGAAAAATTACCGTTTTTCCTTTCAGACGGCAGCGGATCTGACAGATAAGAATATTTCCTTTGATCTCGGGCTGGGGACAACCGTATATCTCGACGATGTGCGGATTGATGAGGACAGTCTGATCAAAAACGGAAGTTTTAATGCAGGCATGGCAGGTTTTGAAGTCTATTGCTATACACCATCCAATGTAAAGTATGTTGTTGACTCCTTAAACGAAGACAATGCGGCAGATTTCACAATTGACGATACCGGGGAAGCTGACTGGCATATCCAGTTAAAGCAGACAGGGGTAAAACTCGAACAGGGACAATGGTATCGACTCTCCCTGAAAATGAAATCTTCTATCGACCGTAAAGTGTCTTATGCGTTGCAGAGAGATGGAAGCACCCATAAGGATGCAGATGGAAATGAGGACTGGACTCCATACTGCCAGGAAACCGTAGATCTGACCGGCGAATATCAGACGATCACGAAAGAGTTTCAGATGAAAGAGGATACAGATCTGGAAACGATCTTTAATATTGCCATGGGTGCAGTCGGTGGAAAACAGATCACACAGCAGCACAGAATCTGTATGGATGACATTGTGCTGGAAAAGATAAAGGCACCGGAGATCAAGCCGGAGGAAACCGGAAAGAATCTGCTGACCAATGGAGATTTTTCGAATGGAACGAATGGATGGGACATTAATGCAAATGCGGATCAGACGGCAACAACAGTAGTTACTGATGGCGGTATTGTGTTTCAGGTGAAAAATCCGGGCGAAAAAGACTGGGATGTTCAGCTTAAGCAGACTGGATTTACACTTGAAAAAGGATGTAAATATCGTGTAAAATTCAAAGTCACTTCGACGAAAGCACGAACCATAAAACTCGGCTTAATGGATAACAGTTCCCAGAAGTGGTATGGCGGAGCAGATATTTCTCTGGGGGAAGCAGAGGAAAAGGAAGTTAGTTATGAATTTACGATGCAGCAGGACACAGATAATGTTTCAGAAATGTTTATTTCCATGGGAAAAATCAGTGATAAAAATACACCAGCTTCAGACATTACGCTGACGAATTTCTCTCTTGAGAAGATCACAGAGTAGTACCAGAAAGCCCTGTGTGTTAGGATAGTTGTCAGTGAAAGATAAATACTTTTGTGGTAGTATAGAGCTATCACAGGAAGGAGTTTTCACCATGAACTATAGTCCAGAATTAAAGGATGCACTTCTTAGAAGGATGCTTCCACCCAACAATGAATCCATTACTAAGATTTCCAGGGAATAAGGTATCTCTGAACAGACACTCCGTAACTGGCGCGATAAAGCAAGAAAGGAAGGTTATGCTGTCCCTGATGACTGGAGCACACAGGACAAATTTTTAGTTGTTGTTGAAACAGCAAGCATGAATGAGACAGAACTTGCTGAGTATGCTCGTAAAAAAGGCTTTATGTTGAACAGATCAAAGCCTGGAAAGATGCCTGCATGAACGCAAATGGCGGTATCGCAAAGGAAGCTTCCCGGCTTAACCGTGAACTCAAGGATTCTGAAAAAGAACGCAGAAAACTTGAAAAAGAGTTACATCGCAAGGAAAAGGCTCTTGCGGAAGCAGCGGCTTTACTTGTACTGTCAAAAAAAGCAAATGCGATCTGGGGGGATCCAGAGGACGAATGATTAGCGCCCCAGACCGCGAGAATGCTGTATTGCTAATCAACGAATCGGTTGCATCCGGTGCTTCTCGTAAGAAGGCATGTGAACGTCTTGGGATCACGGAACGGACTTTCTATCGCTGGAAAAAACGGAAAGTTGATACCGACTCCTACGCGGATGCCCGTCCTGAGGCGGATCACTCAGAACCAGCAAATAAAATACCGGCAGAGATCCGTAAAGAAATCATCAACATTTGTAACAAGCCAGAATACGCCAGCATGGCACCATGCGAGATTGTTCCGGCATTAGCCGATGAAGGTGTATATGTGGGATATTACTTATCTGAATGGACCACATAAAGGAATGTTTTATTATCTGTATCTTTTTTCAGATCTTTATGACAGAAGACATCTGCCAACCTGAAAAAATACAAATTTTTACTGACAACTGCCTTGACAATCAGCGAAAGATAGTTTAAAAAGAAAACAGAAAAGACACCATGACAGAATCCATTTTTACGACAGGGGGCGTGTCATGGCGTTTTTCTGCATATTGGGGGAAGAAAAGGGGAGAAGAGGAGTAATAAAAGGAGACATTTGAATGAGAAAGAAGAGTTGGAAACAGGTAGCGGCAATTGTCATATGTGCGGCATTATTAAGTGGATGTACGGGAGAAAACGGACAGAAAAAAAATACCGGGCGTAAGGAAGGACAGGTTGTAAATATTTATTGCTGGAATGATGAGTTTAAGGAAATTTATGACAAATATGCATCAGATCTTGCTAAAAAACACGATGTTGAAGTGAACTTTGTCATAATTTCCAGTGATAATAATGCTTATCAGATCAATCTGGATGAAGCATTAAAAGAGCAGAATACATGTATTGATGATGACAAAGTGGATTTGTTTTTAATTGAGGCAGATTACGCATCAAAATATGTAAAGTCAGATAATTCCATTGATGTAAAAAAAACAGTGGGACTGACCGATGAGGATCTGAAGCAGCAATATGATTATACAAAGAAAATTGTATCGGAAAATGGAATACAAAAGGGAGTGACCTGGCAGGCAACGCCGGGGTTGTTTGCGTATCGCAGGTCCATTGCAAAAAAGGTATTGGGTACAGACGATCCGGATCAGGTACAAAAGCAACTGAAGGATTGGGATAAGTTTGATCAGGTTGCACAGAAGATGAATGCCGCCGGATATAAAATGTTATCGGGATATGATGATTCCTATCGGGCATTTTCCAACAATGTCTCACATCCCTGGGTGGTCGGTAACAAGATTGTTATAGATGAAAATATCAAGAAGTGGATTCGTCAGACGAAGGAATATGCTCAAAAAGATTATAACAATCATACCACACTGTGGAGTCCGCAGTGGACGCAGGATCAGGGACCGGATGGGAATGTTTTTGGCTTTTTCTATTCGACCTGGGGCATTAATTTTACTCTGATGGGAAATGCATTGGCAGACAGTAGTAAACCCGCAGAAAAAGGAAATGGAATTTACGGAGATTATGCCGTGTGTGAAGGTCCACAGGCATATTATTGGGGCGGTACATGGATGTGTGCGGCGCAGGGAACCGATAATATTCCTTTTATCAGGGATTTGATGAAGCGTCTGACGTGTGATATCAAAACCATGAAGCAGATTACATTGGATACGCAGGACTATACCAATAATGAGAAAGCAATGGATGAGATTGCAAAAAGTAACTATCAGTCGGATTTCCTTGGTGGACAAAATCATATTGCACTTTTTGCAGAGGCTGCAAAGAAAATTGATATGAGTAATATATCAGATTATGATAAGGACTGCAATGAGCAGATTCAACAGTGTCTGCATCCGTATTTTGAAGGTAAAATTTCACTTGCGCAGGGAATGGACGATTTTTATAAAAAGATGGAGCAATTGCATCCGGAATTATCCCATTAATTTAGGCAGAAAGAGAGGAAATACCTATGAAGTGGTTGAATCAGATCAGTATTAAAGTAAAGGTTATGCTGCCAATTTGTATTTTGGGAATTGTTATTCTTTTGGCAAGTATTTCAAGTCTTGTAAATTCGAAAAGGCTGTTGCAGGCGGGGGTTGTAATTTCGCAGGATTGTTCGAAGAGTATTGAACTATTGATGGATATGTCATCCGAGCTGGAATCCATGGGGAAAAATATGTATGGACACTGTGATGCGGAAAATTCTATTTCCAAAGAAAGCTTTGCAACAACCATCCATGAAAAGCTGGAATCTATGGATAGTTATTTTAAACAGTATAAAAAACAGAAAAAAACAGCGCGGGAAAAAGAATATTTCGGGGCATTACAAAATCGCTTTAAAAAGTATAAAGAAGGAATGGAACAGGTCCTTACCGCAAGTTCAAAAGGCGATGCGGATGGTGCAACGGAGGCAATCAATGTGATACAGAAACCTTCGGAAGATTATCTTGCAAAGAAAATCAGCAGTCTGATTGCTATGCGGAAACAGGCAATGAATGATTCATTACAAGCACAGCAGGCAGCATATGAATTTTCAAGAGATTCTGCTATTGTATTCGTTGCAGTTTCAATGCTTATGATTTTGTTTTCTCTTTGGATTTGTCTGAGAGGGATTGTAGCACCGATGCACTATATCAGTCACACATTGCAGAAAATGGTGGCAGATATTGAAAAAAATCAGGGAGATCTTTCTGTAAGATTAAAGATTTCAGGAAAAGATGAGATTGGCAAAGTTGGAAGGAATGTAAATGCATTTATTGATACGCTTCAAAATGTTATGGGACGGATTACAGACAGTTCTTTGCGTATGAACCAGATTATCCGGGAGGTGGATGACAAGGTACGTAGTTCAAACGAAAATTCGGATGATATTTCCACTGCCATGGAAGAATTATCGGCATCCATGATTTCCGTTGCAGATATGGTTTCCGGGATTACAAAAAATATGAAAGAAGTGGAAGATCGTACGAAAGAACTTTCGGAAAAATCGGATGGTCTTTTATCCTATTCAGATACGATGGATCAGAACGCGGATAAACTCAAAAATGATGCAATTTTAAATAAAAAAAATACGGGAGAAATTGTCACTGATATTATCGGAAAACTGCAAACAACAATTCAGGAAAGTAAAAAAGTAGAAAAAGTCAGTGAACTTACTAATGATATTTTAAATATTGCAGATCAGACCAATCTGCTTGCATTAAATGCATCCATTGAGGCAGCACGTGCAGGGGAAGCAGGACGTGGTTTTGCAGTAGTTGCCTCTGAAATTGGTAAATTATCGGAATCCAGCAGGGACGCAGCGGTTAATATCCAGTCCATCAATAGTACCGTGATTGGAACCGTGCAGGAATTGATAAAAAATGCTAACGCGCTGGTAACTTATATGGAACAGAATATACTTCCGGATTATGACAATTTTGTGTGCGCTGGGGCACAGTATAATGATGATGCAGTCTATATTAATGAAGTGGTTGAGAAGTTTCATCAGATGGCGGCAGATTTAAAACAGCGCACCGAGTCAGTAATGGAATATATTTCACAGATTCAGAGGGCGGTAGAAGAAGGCTCTGAAGGTATTAATCTTGCTGCAAAAAATACAGCCACGCTTTCCGAAGAAATTTCACACATTTCCAGCCAAATCATGCATAATAAAAAAATAGCTGATGTACTCAGTGAAGAAGCAGAACACTTTATTTAATAAAGGACACAGATGGAGAAGGTATGAAACGAAAAATTGCAATTATTGCAGACGGATGGCGCAGACATATTACATATGTCTGGATCCGGGGATGCAGGAATTACATCAAAGAACATGAGCTGGATATAGAAATTTCGGTATTTCACAGTTTCGGAAATTTCAGCAGGGATGAAAAATTCAATGCAGGAGAATACAATATCATCCATCTGCCGGATTTGTCACAGTTTGATGGTATTATTCTGGAAGTTACGAATATGCTGAATCAGAAAAAGAGGCAGCAGATCATACGGATTATTCAGGAGTCCGGGGTACCGGCAGTATCGCTGCTTGAAAAAATTCCGGGATTGTATCATGCAGGACTGGACAATTACGCAACAATGGAACAGATGGTGGAGCATCTGATAGTGGCTCATTCCTGCAAAACATTAAACTATGTGGGAGGACCGGCAGACAGCCAGGAAAATCTTTTGCGTTGGCAGGCTTATGAAGATGTCCTGCAAAGATATGGAATTCCGCTTGAAAATGACAGAATCTGGAATGAAAGCTATGAAGTGGAGAGCGGTGTCCGTGCATTCATACATTTTCAGGAAAAACATCTGCTGCCGGATGCCTTTGTCTGCGCAAATGAGAATATTGCGGTGGGGCTCTGCCATCAGGCACAGCAGGAAGGATTTAAAATTCCGGCTGATTTTTGTGTGACAGGATTTGATAATTTTGATAAAGCATCTTATTACAGACCGCGGATTACGACGGTGTCATACGAGAGAGAAGTCATTGCTGAGGCAGCCATGGATCTTTTGGTACAGATCTGGGGGCAGAATACAACAGCTGACTGTAAAACGGTTCCTGTACAAATGTTGTTTCAGGATAGTTGTGGCTGTAAACCAGAACAGGTAAGAAGCAGGAGTGAATATATTGAAGACCGGATTTTTCAGGAAGTGAGGGAAATTGATCTTCACAATGAGATTATGGAATTAAAGCACAATCTTATCGAGTGTGAAGATTATAAGCAGATGGCACAGTATTTTACAAAATGTGTCTGTGGTCTGCGTTGTAAAGGCGTGCGTATCTGGATGAATCAGGATCTGGTGGAGGAATCATTGAGCGATTCCATGGGTGAGGCTTCTTATATTACAGATGGATATCCGGATACCATGCACGTGATCTGTGAAAAGGGAATGGAGCAGGAATATTCATTGTATGTGTATGCACCACTGCATTTCCGGGAGCGGGAAGTAGGGTATGTTGTTCTGGCAGACTGCGATTATATGCTTGAAAATCAGTTCTTGTTTGAAACAATGAATACGTATCTGGAATCCCTGGAATATCTGTATCGCAAACTCAGGCTTCGAAAAGCAAACGAAAAATTATCCCGGTTGTATGTGCTGGATTCTCTTACAGGGTTGTATAACCGTATGGCATACCAGGAGTTTGCAGAGCCTTTGTATGAAAAATGCAGATTGCAAAAAAAAGCGGTGACGGTTATGTTCATTGACGCGGATCATCTGAAATATATCAATGATACGTTTGGGCATGATATGGGGAATCTGGAAATTCGTGGGATAGCGGATGTGATTCGTAAAGTATTTCCACCGGAAGCCGTTTCCATGCGGTACGGTGGAGATGAGTTTGTTGTACTGCTTCCGGGATGCGAAAAAACGCAGGCTGAAAGTTTAAAGGCAGCGTTTTTAAAAGCATTGGATGAAATATCGAAAAGTCTTCATGCTGAATTTGATGTGGAAGCGAGTATCGGATATGAGGTAGTTCTCTGCGGGGAAAAAAGTCTCAATGAATGTATCAATAATGCGGATGAAAAAATGTATCAGTTTAAAAAAGCGCGGAAAGCACAGCGCGAATAAGTGCTGTTTCTGGGAACCGGATGTCCGGTTCCCATTTTTTCTGAAATGATTGCAAAAGTACGGAAAATACCGTAAGATATAGGAATGAAGAAGGAGAACGGCATGTATTATTTGATGAATAAAAATGAGAAAATTGCAAAGACGGCATTTGAAGGGGGGCTGCATGGGCGGCATCTGAGCACAACATCCCCGGAGTATGGCACGGATGGTTCATTTGCCAAGTGTTGGATCAGACTTCCCTATGCAGTGGAACCGGACGAATTTACCTATAGTGGTACTTATTACCGGGAGCATGGACCGCGGATCGGTGACAACTGGGTAAATATAGCGGTGGCATGCTAAAAGTAGTTTTCAGAAAGAGAGAATAGAACATGAAGAAGCGAATCATTTCCGTGCTGCTTGCAACAGTGTTTGCGCTGTCTGTGATTGGATGCGGAACGAAAGATACAAAGGAACAGGATGCCTATCGGCAGTATGGAATTACCTGCATGGAGAGCGGAAAGTATGAAGATGCGGTCAAGGCATTTCAGAATGCGCTTGGAGAGTCGATCGGACATATCGGGGAGAAAGAACTGGATATCTGTTTTTACAAGGCAAAAGCACAGGCACTGGACGGAAAGACAAAAGATGCACTTGCAACGTATAATGCCATTATCAAATACAATAAAGATGCACGCGCATACTATCTGCGTGGAGATCTTTATATGGATATGGGAGAAGAAAAAAAGGGCAAGGCAGATTTTGAGAGTGCTGTGCAGCATGGCAAAAAAAATTATGAAATCTACATTGGAATCTATGAGTCTTTGAGCCGGCATGAGAAAAAGGATGAGGGACAGAAATATCTGTCTGCTGCGATGGAGATCAAAGGGGATAAACCGGAAGACGAACTGTATAAAGGAAGAATCAGTTATCTGCTCGGTGAAAACAAAGATGCCATCAGTTATCTGGAAAAAGCAAAAGAACATAAGCAGATGCTGGCATCGTATTATCTGGGACTTGCATATGATGCAAATGGAGATTCGGACAAGGCAAAGAAATGTATCGCGGAGTATATAAAGAGTGGAGTGGCTACATCCTATGATTTGTATGAACTTGGCATGCAGGAGATGCAGGATGGAAATTATAAGAATGCACTGACTTATTTTAATTCCGGGCTGGAACTGGAGAAAGTGCCGAATAAGCAGAATCTCATGAAAAGTGCCATTGCGGCATATGAGTACAGTGGCGACTTTGATTCCGCGAAAAAGATGATGAAGGAATATTTAAAGGCTTATCCGGATGATGAGGAAGCAAAACACGAGAATACATTTTTGGAGACTAGATAATGGGTGAACCAATTGTTTTAGAAGATTTTAAAGAGAGAGTTATTCTGGTGGGTGTAAGTGAGCAGGATGGAGACGATGCAGAGGATTCGCTCGCTGAGCTTGCCGAACTGGTAAAAACTGCGGGGGCATCGGTTGCCGGTACGCTGATCCAGAAACGGGAGCTGATCCATCCGGGAACCTATGTGGGAACCGGAAAAGTAGCAGAGATTGCAGAACTTTTAGAGCACACGGGGGCAACGGGAATTGTCTGTGATGATGAATTGTCCCCTGCGCAGTTAAAAAATCTGGAGACGATGTTAAATACCAAGGTGATGGACCGGACGCTTATCATACTGGATATTTTTGCAGCCCGTGCAACAACCAGTGAGGGAAAAATTCAGGTGGAACTTGCTCAGCTGAAGTACCGCCTGAGCAGATTAACCGGACTTGGCAGATCCATGTCCCGTTTGGGTGGTGGAATCGGTACCCGTGGACCGGGAGAAAAAAAGCTTGAGATTGACCGCCGTCTGATCAATGACCGGATTGCACAGCTCAATCGGGAATTAAAAGAAGTGGTCAAACACCGCGAAATTGCCAGAGCAAAAAGAGAGCGCAATGCAGTTCCGGTTATGGCAATTGTCGGATACACGAATGCCGGAAAATCCACCCTCCTGAATCATCTGACGGACGCAGAGGTTTTAGAGGAGGATAAACTGTTTGCAACGCTGGACCCGACGACACGGATGCTGGAGCTGGAAGGACACCAGCAGGTGCTGCTGACGGATACGGTAGGTTTTATACGGAAACTGCCGCATCATCTGATTGAGGCATTTAAAAGTACACTGGAAGAAGCCAAATATGCGGACTATATTATTCATGTAGTGGATGCTTCCAATCCGCAGCGCGACAAGCAGATGTATATCGTCTATGAGACACTTGATCATCTTGGCGTTAAAAATAAAAAAATTCTGACGCTTTTTAATAAGATCGATATCAGAACCGATGATGACCCACTGCAGGATTTCCGTGCGGATCATGTTCTTCAGATTTCCGCAACGGAAAATGCCGGACTGGATGCAGTAAAAGATGTGCTGCAGGAAATGTTAAGAGAAGATAAGATCTATATCGAACGGGTCATTCCCTATGCGCAGGCAGGCGTATTGCAGCTTGTGCGAAATAAGGGAGAACTTGTCTCAGAAGAGTATGTGCCGGAAGGAATTTCCATTCGGGCATATGTCCCTATGGAGGTATACGGAAAACTGTAATCGCTGTGTGTGAAATTTTATAATCCTTTCTTTTGGCTATGGTTTTAATGGAAATAAATGAAAAAATAAGTAAACAACAGGAAATACAAGTCGGAACAGGTAACTTTTTGGGAAATTAATGGGAATAGGAAATTGTGGAATATGGATGGATTTCCTAAAATATAGGCATCTAATGATAATATGATTTTACAGGAGGACAGTCAGGATGTCAGATGTTGTTGAAAAACAGCCGTTAACCGAAGATTACCTGAAGAAGATGGATGCCTACTGGCGCGCAGCCAATTACCTTGGTGCCGCACAGTTATATCTGCTGGATAATCCACTTCTTCGAGAGCCGCTTACCAGAGATCAGGTAAAGAAAAAGATTGTTGGTCACTGGGGAACCGTACCGGGACAGAACTTTGTCTATGTACATTTAAACCGTGTGATCAAAAAGTATGATCAGGATATGATTTTAATTTCCGGCCCGGGACACGGCGGAAACTTCTTTGTTGCCAATACTTATCTGGAAGGTACCTACAGCGAGGTATATCCAAATATCGGAGAAGATCTGGATGGATTGAAGAAACTGTGTAAGCAGTTCTCTTTCCCGGGAGGAATCTCCAGCCATGTAGCTCCGGAAACTCCGGGCTCCATCAACGAAGGTGGTGAGCTGGGATATTCCCTGGCACATTCGTTTGGTGCGGTATTTGATAACCCGGATCTGATTGCTGCCTGTATCGTGGGAGACGGTGAGTCCGAGACTGGACCTCTTGCAACTTCATGGCAGTGTAATAAGTTCTTAAATCCGGAGAGCGATGGAGCGGTTCTTCCGATCCTTCATCTGAATGGATATAAGATCAGTAATCCAACCATTCTTGCACGTATTTCTCATGAAGAACTTGAGCATTTCTTTGATGGATGCGGATGGAAACCATATTTTGTAGAGGGCGATGATCCAATGACCATGCACCGCAAGATGGCAGAGACGCTTGATACCGTTATGGACGAAATCAAGGCGATCCAGAAGAATGCAAGAGAAAACCACGATACCACAAGACCAAAGTGGCCAATGATTGTACTTCGTACTCCAAAGGGATGGACAGGACCAAAGGTTGTAGACGGAAAGCAGATCGAGGGATCTTTCCGTGCGCATCAGGTTCCGATCATGATGGACAAACCGGAGCATCTGGAAATGTTAAAAGAGTGGTTACTCAGCTACCATCCGGAAGAATTGTTTGATGAGAATGGAAAACTGATTCCGGAACTGAAAGCACTTGCACCGACCGGAGACCGCAGAATCGGTTCTAACCCACATGCAAACGGTGGTAAGCTCTTACGTGACTTAAGACTTCCAGATTTCCGTGATTATGCACTTGATGTTCCGGCGCCGGGAAGCGTTGAGGCACAGGATATGGTAGAACTTGGCGGATTTGTCCGTGATATCTTCAAACTGAATGAGGATTCCAAGAACTTCCGTATTTTCGGACCAGACGAGACAATGTCAAACCGTCTGATGAAAGTCTTTGAGGAGACAAACCGTGACTGGAACAATGAAAAACTGGATTCCGATGAATTCCTTGCTACAGATGGCCGTGTTATGGATTCTATGTTAAGTGAGCATATGTGTGAGGGATGGTTAGAGGGATATCTTCTGACAGGACGGCATGGATTCTTTGCAAGTTATGAAGCATTTATCCGTGTGGTAGATTCTATGTGTGCACAGCATGCAAAGTGGTTAAAGGTATGTAATCAGCTTCCGTGGAGACAGTCCATTGCTTCCCTGAACCTGATTCTTACATCCAATGTATGGCAGCAGGATCACAATGGATTTACCCATCAGGACCCGGGATTTTTAGATCATATTGCAAATAAGAAGGCAGATGTGGTACGTCTTTATCTGCCACCGGATACCAACTGTCTGCTGTCCTGCTTTGATCACTGCATCAGAAGCCGCGATTATGTGAATGTGCTTGTTACATCCAAGCATCCGAGACAGCAGTGGCTGACCATGGAACAGGCAGTAAAGCATTGTACACAGGGTATCGGCATCTGGGAGTGGGCAAGTAACGACCAGGGACAGGAGCCTGATGTGGTTATGGCATGCTGTGGAGATACTCCGACACTGGAGACATTAGCAGCAGTTACGATTTTAAGAAAGGCAATGCCGGAGATTAAGATTCGCGTGATCAATGTTGTCGATCTGATGAAACTTGAGCCAAGCACCAAGCATCCGCATGGTCTGACAGATGCAGAGTACGATGCACTGTTCACCAAAGATAAGCCAATCATCTTTGCATTCCATGGGTATCATACACTGATCCACGAGCTGACCTATCGTCGTACCAACAGAAATATTCATGTATACGGATATCAGGAGGAAGGAACCATCACAACACCATTCGATATGCGTGTACAGAATGAGATTGACCGTTTCCATCTGGTAAAGAGCGTAATTGAGCATCTTCCACAGTTAGGAAATCGTGGCGCTTATCTGACACAGAAAATGAATGACAAGCTTGTAGAACACAAGCAGTACATTCATGAGTATGGTGTTGATATGCCGGAGATCCGTGACTGGAAATGGGATTTATAAAATAAAATATCAACAGGATTCTTTGCGGAACTGTGCCGGAGTCATCCGGTGCCGTTCCGTAAATATTTTGTAGAAATATCCTTTGTTTTTGTAGCCGACTTCGGCAGCAATCGCATCGATTGTCAGTCTGGTGTGCAGCAACAGTTCTTCGGCTTTCTGCAGACGCAGATGCTGCAGATATTCCGTATAAGTCATTCCGGTCCGGTTTTTCAGTAACCGGTTGAAATAATCTTCCTGAAAATGGAATTCTTCACAGAGCATTCGTATGGAAATGTTTTTCATATGCTGCTTCATATAATCAGAAATTTCTTCATATAAAATCCAGTTCATTTTCTGTCGCAGTTTTTTTGACAGCGAAAATTCATATTGTGTATTTAAAATACGAAAAATGCGCAGGAGAAGTCCCCGACAGATGATCGGAGAAGCCTCATCATGACGCTGTAATTCCAAAAGAAGTGATGTCATGGTTTCATCCATCTGTGAGACTGCCTCCTCTGCCTGAGGGAGAAAATGCAGATATTGCTGGAGCGATTTCTGTTCCATCAGTGCCATCTTCAGGAACGAGCTGATACGCTCTGTTGTAATCTGCCGTTTCATAATGTCCTGAAACATCACATTGGTAATGCCAAGAAACAGAAGTGTGGCAGAAGTTCCTTCCATGATTTCCTGATGCAGACAGTTTTTGTCGATCAGGCAGACTTCACCCCGGTGAAAAGTAAATTCATTGCCCAGAATTTTCTGCCGATATTCTCCGTCAATGATATAAAACAATTCCAGATATTCGTGTGAGTGCATCTGCGTGCGCATGCCGGGTGTAAACTCTTTTTCATAAAGGAACGAGGGCTGGGAGGGCAGAATCGTTGCAGAAAGCATATGTCCGTCATGAATATCCCACAGCAGGGAAAACAGATGTTCATTTTCCGGAAGCGGATAGGTTTTGACAACGCTTTCATGAGCCGAATATTCCGGATGCAGAATCTGAAACCGGCTGAAGTTATCCGGGATCTGTGTATTTGCACTCTGATAAATCAAATGTTTTGTAAAATTCTTCAAATCCATGGAACGTCTCCTGTAAAAAATTACTCCACCATGGAGGTGGAGTAATTGTAAGTGTATGTTTTTGCCTGTTATTTATTTCATGGCATTTTTCTTGGCGATGGAAGCACGCTTGCGCATCGTAGGATCCAGAATTCTCTTGCGGATACGCAGGCTTTCCGGAGTTACCTCAAGAAGCTCGTCGGTATCAATGAAGTCAAGAGCCTGCTCTAAGCTTAATTTGCGAGGCGGAACCAGAGTCAGTGCCTCATCTGCAGAAGAGGAACGTGTATTGGTCAGATGCTTTTTCTTGCAGACATTTAACTCAATATCTTCGGCTTTGGAACTCTGCCCGATGATCATACCGGAATATACTTTTTCGCCAGGTCCGATAAAGAGCGTACCACGCTCCTGTGCGGAGAACAGACCGTAAGTTACGGATTCACCGGTCTCAAATGCAATCAGGGAACCGGTAGAACGGTAAGCAATCTCACCGCGGAATGGCTCATATCCGTCAAACATGGTATTGATGATACCGTTTCCTTTGGTGTCGGTCATGAACTCCCCACGATATCCGATCAGACCACGGGAAGGAATCTTGAACTCCAGACGGGTATAACCGCCGGCAATGGAACCCATATTTAAAAGTTCACCTTTCCGCTGCTGCAGTTTGGAGATGACGGCGCCGGTAAATTCATCCGGTACATCCACGTAAGCAAGTTCCATTGGCTCAAGTTTTTTGCCATTCTCATCGTAGTGATAGAGAACCTCGGCTTTGCTGACTGCAAATTCATATCCTTCACGGCGCATATTCTCGATCAGGACGGACAGATGCAGTTCACCACGGCCGGATACTTTTAAGCTGTCCGGGCTGTCGGTTTCTTCGACACGGAGAGAAACATCGGTATTTAACTCACGGAACAGTCTGTCGCGGATATGACGGGAAGTGACATATTTTCCTTCCTGACCGGCGAGAGGACTGTCGTTTACGATGAAATTCATGGAGATAGTCGGCTCGGAAATCTTCTGGAACGGAATAGCTACCGGATTTTCCGGAGAACAGATGGTATCTCCAATGTGAATGTCCGCAATACCGGAGATGGCTACGATGGAACCGATCTTTGCTTCACTGACATCTACTTTATTTAAACCATCGAACTCATACAGTTTGCTGATGCGGACTTTCTCAAGTTTGTCCGGATCGTGATGGTTGACAACGACTGCTTCCTGGTTGACTTTCAGGGAACCGTTGTCGACTTTACCGATACCGATACGGCCAACGTATTCGTTGTAATCGATGGTACTGATTAAAACCTGTGTGTTGGCATCCGGATCTCCGGTCGGGGCCGGGATATAGTTTACGATCGTCTCGAAAAGAGGAGTCATGTCCTTCTTTTCATCGTCGAGATTGTACATAGCGTATCCGTCTCTTGCGGAAGCGTAGATGAACGGGCAGTCAAGCTGCTCATCGGAAGCATCCAGATCCATGAAAAGCTCTAACACCTCATCAATCACTTCTGCAGGGCGCGCTTCCGGACGGTCGATCTTGTTGATGCAGACAATAACCGGGAGATTTAAAGCAAGTGCTTTCATCAGTACGAATTTGGTCTGCGGCATGGTTCCCTCGAATGCGTCTACGACGAGGACTACACCATTTACCATCTTAAGAACACGCTCTACCTCACCACCGAAATCGGCATGGCCAGGCGTATCGATAATGTTGATTTTTGTATCCTTATAAAATACAGCGGTATTTTTGGACAGGATAGTGATACCACGCTCACGCTCGATATCGTTGGAATCCATGACACGTTCCTGTACTTCCTGATTGGCACGGAACACACCGCTTTGTTTTAACAGCTCATCGACCAATGTGGTTTTACCATGATCGACATGGGCGATGATTGCGATATTACGAATGTCGTCTCTTGTTGTTACCATAAATTTAACCTTCTTTTTAATATTGTTTAACTTTACATAAATAACCTATCCTATTTTATCATAAAAAGCTGATTTCGCAAGCTTTTTTCAGCGTACACCGGCGATTTAAGCGTTTTAGATAGTTTTCGCCGGCCTTATCGACAAGGTTTGATGATTTCTACCAACCATTAAATGGTAAAACAGAAGCCTATCAAAAATTTCCACAAAAGGAAGGAGTATTCATGGCAGATAAAATGTGTGAAAACAATCAGGTCACTATTATGGGAGAAATTGTATCGGACTTTTCGTATAGTCACGAGGTATATGGGGAAGGATTTTATATGGTGGAAGTATCTGTCCATCGCCTGTCCAGTTTCGTCGATTATATTCCGGTGATGGTATCGGAGCGTCTGGTCAATGTGCAGGAGAGTGCGGAGGGAAAATGCGTCTATATTACAGGACAGTTCCGTTCATTCAACCGGCATGAGGAGCATAAAAACCGTCTGGTGTTATCGGTTTTTGCGAGGGAGTTTGAACTGGTTGAGCAGTTTGAGGAAGAAAATGCAGCCAACCAGATTTTTCTGGATGGATTTATCTGTAAGGAATCGGTATACCGAAAAACACCTCTGGGAAGGGAGATCGCGGATCTTCTGGTCGCAGTCAACCGGTCATATGGCAAGTCGGACTATATTCCCTGCATCTGCTGGGGCAGAAATGCAAGATTTGCATCCGGATTCGAGGTCGGATCACATGTGCAGATCTGGGGAAGAATCCAGAGCCGCGAGTATGTAAAGAAAGTCAGTGAGACACAGGTGGAGCAGAGGGTTGCTTACGAGGTATCCGTCAGCAAGATTGAATTCCTGGAGTAGACTTGATTATTTGACGCTTTTGTGTTATCTTACATAGGATTTCATTTGGTTAAGAGATATCATGGAGGCTGAAATGGACAGAGGAGTGATTCAGGTTTATTATGGAGAGGGACATGGTAAATCGACCGCGGCAATCGGGAATGCAATTCGTATTGCCAGCGAGGGAAAAAGCGTCATTATCATTCAGTTCTTGAAGGGAAAAAATGAAAACGAACTGACATTTTTAAGCCGGCTGGAGCCGGAAATAAAAATATTCCGTTTTGCAAAATCGGATGAGTGTTTTGAGGCACTTTCCGAGGAGGCAAAACAGGAAGAAAGTATGAATCTGCGCAATGGATTCAATCTGTCTCTTATACACATCTCCGAGCCCACGAGACCGAGGCTGATCTCG
>ENA-OXEX01000237-OXEX01000237.1-human-gut-metagenome-genome-assembly--contig:-NODE-237-length-31018-cov-8.585408_pt1 | contig 31018 bp, 26 predicted proteins | sample MGYA00249364_ERZ652261 | MGnify/ENA primary metagenome ERZ652261 (study PRJEB26925, sample SAMN05826642) | human gut metagenome | biome: ENVO:2100002; feature: ENVO:00000062; material: ENVO:00002003... | reverse complement strand
GAGATCAGCCTCGGTCTCGTGGGCTCGGAGATGTGTATAAGAGACAGGCTTATGATTGTTAATAAATCGGATCGATTGCTACGTGAGCGTCAGATCTCAACCCAACCTGAGTCGCCGCCCTCTACGGGGCCGGTGCCTATGGAGATTGTGATGATATCATCAAGCTCGTATGCAGAAACATCGAAATCCGGTGTTTGATAAACCTGTTTCATTGAGATTTAATCTCCTTTCAAGATATAATAATAAAATTTAATGTCGGAACGGAATATTCAGTTTTGAACAGCCGAACCGATAGTAAAGTTTCGCTGTGGTTTCTTGACAAAATTCAATTACTGAGCTTTCCAAGTAGCAACAGCAGCATCATATCCTGAAGCAACTTTAGCAGTTACAGCTGCGGAATACCAAACATAATGATCGGTAGTACCGTCATTGTAGCATACATAAGCGATGCAGTCAATATCAGTTGCCTGAGAAGCATGAGAGATATTCTTGACGATTGCGCCGAAGTATGCATCGGAAGAAGCGTCTGCCTGACTTACATAGTCGGTAGAAGCAGCTTTCCAAGCTGACGGAAGTGCGGTGCCTTTCTCAACTGCTGCCTTAGCATCAGCTGCATCGGCAGCGCCTGTGTTGGCAGCAATGAAGCCAACGCTCTTAATTGTATTGCCGTTTGAGTTCATAGCAGCGAAGTCAGCAGCTGTGATAACCGAAGTAAGTCTGAACTGGAAGAGATCATCCGGAGCAGTTGTCTTATCGCCTGTGAAGTTAACCTGAGTCTTATACTTAGCTACAGCATAAGACGGAGCTGACGGCATGTTAGCCATGATATTACCTTTGCTTGTATCTATGCTTGCAACATTCTTGGGAGTAGCAGAACCTGTTGTGCCCTTAATGTACTGGTTTTTGTCAAGAGCATCGCAGATTTTGATATTCTTATTGCCGGCAGTAACAGCAGCAGCGTCACCGGTTACATTAAATACGATTGAGCACTCTGCAACAGAAAGACCGTTTTCGCCCTTAGTTACAGAATAACCCTTTTTCGATGTAGCACCCTGACCTGCATCAGCACCGGCTGTAAGCATTACAGCGCTGTTATAAGTTGCTTTTTCTTCTGCAGACATTGTAGAAGCATTCATAACAGTTGAGCCGTATGCTGCGTTAATTTTAGCGGTTGTTGCATCTTTAGCATATGTTGCCCAGTCACCAAGGAACGTACGACTTGTCGTATCAGGAGTGTAAACATTTGCATCATAGAGTATAGCAAACTTAGTATCACTCATGAGCTGACTGTAGTCTTTCATTTCAAAGTAGAAGGTAACAGTTACCTTTGCGCCGGAAACGATTTCAGCTTCTTTTTTATCAGAAACAAGAACCAAACCGACCTCAGCATCGTTAGCAGGAACTGCATATGCGCCGATAGCAACTGTAGTCAAAAGCATAAATACAACAAGAGCCACACTTAAAATTTTCTTCATCTTAAGCATAATTTAGTCTCCTATTTGTAAAATATTGTTTCTTCAGTATTACAAAGAATTACCACGCTTCATTAAAGCCGGCAGCTATGACGTTCTGAGCTTCCAGCTCCTCAACCCACTGATCCTGTGCCTCAATTGCAGCAGAGTCAGTAATATCTATTACTGCATCATAGTTTACATCAGATGCATAGTAAGCAGCCGTATCTTCGTCAATTGTCTCAACCCACTGATCGTGTGCTTCAACCATAGCAGCATCGGTAATATCTACCGAACCATCGCCGTTTACATCGCCGAAGTAAATGAATACATAGGTTGCAACTACTTTGCCGCTGTCATCTTTAAGAAGGATAGTAGCACCTGTTGACATATTGCCGTCTTCGTTGGCAACTACTTCAACAGAACCTGCTTTTGTGGTAACATAATCCTCAATGTTTTCGCCATTAAGAGTATCTATACCGAATACACAGCCGGCATAGTCGCCCGAGCCAGTGCAAAGGTCTTTTCTGATAACCGCACCGTTGCCTTCTTCGGTAAGGATAAGTTCCGGATCAGCTGCAGCTGCAGCCTTCATTACCGGGAAAGTAAGTTTCTGACCTGTGGTATAAACCGTAGAGGTTACATCAGAGGTCTTGTAGGAACCTACATAGAGTTTACCGCCGAGATTGGTCATTGTTTTCTGATCGTTAAGCACACCGAAAGCGGCCGCAGTATCGGAAATGGCCTTAGAAGCGGTAAATGTGAGGGTCGAAAGTACGACGCCGTTTGCCTTCTGAGCAACAGCTCCGCCGGCAGCCTGCGGTAATACGCCGACATAGACATAAGTCTTGCCGCCCGCAGCAGCATCATTTACGACCGTCTTTGTTGCATCGCCTGCACCGAACAGCGTTGAATCGGTTGTGCCGCTTACAAACTTAACAGCACTACTGTCATACTGAACAGGAACAGAAACCGTTGCAGCATAATAATCTGTGGTTAATTTTACGGTAACCTTGACCGTATCGCCTGCGCTATATGACGCCTTGTCAAACGATAAAGCGATAGTGCCGTTTTCTGCGACACCGGTATTATCATTTGCGAAAACGCCGACTGCAAGCACGCCAAGGAGCATAACTACAGATACAATAAGGCTAATAGCCTTTTTTGCCTTGGTCATTTTTTGCCTCCTTCTATTCTTAATCAATATTAAATATACACTTTTGAGAGCACAATGTCAATAATTTGTGAATAAAAATGGCACACCGAAAGAAAATATCCCTTACGCTATCACAAATAAAGTTATTTCCTCGCGGGCTTACAAGCTTTGTACCGTTTTTTCACAAAACTATTCCGCCGCACTTTTAAAGTATATGCTCTAATCTTTTTAAGAATATCCCATTACATACGCCCTTGTGGGGGAGATAACTCCCCCACCGGGTTTTAACTTAAGTAATTAAAGGAAATTACTTCTGAGCGATTGCAGTTCCGCCGTAAGCAGCGTCAACTACAAGGCCGTAGTTAGCGAGGTCAACCTTACCGGTAGCAAGGCCGCCTGCAGTCTTATAAGCGCCTGTGAGAGCAGCTTTGTTGTTGATTGCGAGGTCCATGGAGGAAGCATCGAATCCGTCAACAACACCGTCGCCGTTTACATCGCCGTAGATAACGACTGTGTAGATAGCAACCGGAGCACCGCTCGACTTGAGGCTGAGTGTTGCGGTAGCGCCTGTACCATAAAGGCCTGCAGCGTTAGCGGCAACATTAAGAGTTGTAGCCGAAGAATCCTTAGCCGTTACTCTTGCGAGTACGTCGTCGGCAGTAGCGAGCGAGCCGGGTGTTACGCCGGTGATGAGAGAAGCGTTCTCTGTTACGGAAACGCCCTCATTTGAACCCGCTGTGGTGGGAACTGCTACGTACTTGCATACGAACGGAGCCATAGCATTCTTGAGGTTTGTGATAACAGCGTCAATCTGAGCTGCTACAACGTTTGAATAGAAGCGGTCATTTGCAGCATAGTTTTCAGCGGAGCCGCTGTAAAGGTTTGCTGTGTTGCCCTTCTCATCGGTGTACTCATAGCCGAGTACGGAAACGAGCTTAGCATAAGCTTCGGTCTTTGAAAGGCCGTCAGCCTTAGAAGCGTCAAATGTATATGCACTGTTGTCAGTGAATATTGACTTAGCCTGAGCGATAACTGCCTCAAGCTCGGTGTAAGCACCTGCCTCGAGAGCAGAAGCCGATTTCGGCATAAGAGCGCGCTGAGCGATTTCAAGCTCATACTTAACATCGAATACCTCGGACTGAAGAGCCTTAGCGTTGGCATTTAATGCCTCGGCAGCTGCAAGAGCCTTGGTGTATCTTGCATAAGAGCCTGCTGTGTAATCAGCCTCTTTGTAGCCCTGAGCCTTAGCCGCAGCAATTTCTTTAGCAAGGAACTGCTTTTCGGTTTTAACCGCAGCGCTCTTCAGGAAGCTTGCATACCAAGCAATATTCTTAGCGCTGTTAACGATTTCAAGCTCCGAATAACTGGGAGCCTTGTAAGCCTTTACGGCATCCATATAAGCGTTCTGAGCTTCGGTTGAAGGAGCCTTCATGGAAGCTACGATAGCACTCTTATATGTAGCGTTTGCCTTGTTGGCAATAGCAGTAATTTCAGCCTCTGAAAGTGAGCTGCCGTCAATGTACTTTTCGGGAGCTACGGGGCCCTTGTAAGCGTCAATGATAGCGTTGCCGGCTTTCATTGCCTTTTCGTAAGCCCAATAAGCATAGAGGTCGAAGTTCTGATAGTTGATGTCGCCGGCAGCCTTAAGAGCAGCCTCAATGGGAGCCGGTGTAACGGTTGCTGAACCGCTTGCAGGTGTTGAGCTTGCTGTATCAAGAGCCTTAGCGGCGGTTTCAAGAGCGGTTACGGCTGCAGTGAGATTGTCGTCACTGTAATTGCCGATGTTAGCCTTCTTGAACGGGCCGTAAGCAATCTTAGCAGCAGCGGTAAGAGCTGTCCAGTAAGTGTTCCAAGCCTCTGCCGGATACTTAGAAGAATCGCGGTTAGCCTTGAACTCGCTGTCAACGGCATTCTTAACATTGGTGCCGTTGTAATAATAGAGTGTGCCGAGAGGAGCAGACATATCAAGTGTTCTGGTTTTGTTCCTATGCGAACCGGATACAGTTACAGCTTGATTACCGAGAGCGTATGTGGCACCCGAGGGAACCGTCGCTGCGTCAACATCGGATTTAAGTCTGAGCGGGTTAATGGTAACAATACCGTTGGGATCGCCTGTCATAAATTTCTGACCGACGAGAGCCTCTGCCTGACCCGAGGACTCAAAGTAATTTGCGTCAAAGCCGGAAATAGAACCCTTGGTGAACTTGCAATCAGTATCTCTTGTATTGGTCCAAGTTACGGCAATGTTTGAAATAGCAGAAGCAAGAGCCGACGGATTTGTTACGAGGCAGTCGGTGGTGGTTGCGCCTTTCATTTTAACGTAATCAACAGCTAAGTATGTAGCTTTCTTCTCACCAGAATCCCAAGCGGAGCCGACGGTATCGGCTGTATCGTTGGTTGCATACTCAAAGGTAGTGGAAGTAATGTCGCCGTTGTAAGTAGTACCGTCCTTGAAGGAGAAGCTGTAAACAGCGGTTACCTTTACAAGGCTGTCTGTGGGAACTGCCGCGTTAAGAGTAACATCTTTGCTCTCATACGGTGAAAGTGGTTTCTTGTCTTCGTCGCTTTTGAGCATTTCGGTGCCGTTAACGGTAACAGACTTAAGAGTGAGCATATAAGGATGATCATATGTATCGCCGTGCTTTAAGAGCATACCTGCAGATGCGTTTGTTACCTTAAGAGTAGTATTCATCTGGCCGTTTGTAAGCTGTACATAGTTAAGCGTACCCTTATCTATTGTAAGCTTAGGCTCAGCATAGGACTGAGCGTTAGTAGTCCAGCCGAGGAAGAAGTTTACGAACGGAAGAGCTACGTCAAGAAGACCGCCTGATTTAACGGCATAGGCAATACCTAAAATCAATTTCTCTGCGAGGTCTGCAATAGAGCCCTTCTGAAGAATAGCGTCAATTGAATTGTAAGAATCGGCGATAAGAGCGGTGTTACCGCATACCTTACCGAGAACCTTGTTAAGGAGTTCTCTTACGATTCTGAATACTGCGGGATACATAGCCTCGGTTCTGAGAGTGCTGTTAGCAGGAATATTGAATATGCCCGTAACGCTGTTTGTACCGAGGAGCTTGCTTACGTCAAGGTTGAGAAGTCTGTCGATAATGTCTTCTCTGAGAACAGTCTCAAGGAAGGTCTTACCGTCAGTAGCGGTTTCGTTGATTATCTTCTCAACAGGAAGAACGTCGCGGATAATCTTGTCGAGCTTAGCCCACGGATCCTGTGCTTTAGCAAGGTCGATGGTAAGGCCGTCGGTGTTGATGAGCTTCTGGAACTTCCAGCACCACTCGTTGTCAGAGGTGAGAGCCCAGTCGATTATCCAGTCAATGGTGTCTTCCCAAGCGCGTGAGTTCTTTTCGAAGTCTGCAAGCTTATAAGTCTTGGAGGCTTTAAATTGGTAGCCGCCAGCCTTATCGGAGCCGAGGTCGGCAAGCTTGGAGAGATACTTCATACCGATGTCGGTGCCCATGGTAAAGATAACATCGAGCCAATAGCCGCTGTCCTTACCCTTTACGAGGGTCTTCGAGTTGTAATCGGCATAAATAAGTGCGTCATAGTTGTAAGTCGGAACGAACTGAGTTGCAAGCTCACGAATTACGCAAGCGAGAAGAGCGGTTACGTTCTGTCCCTTGAGCTCGGCAGCCGACGGGAGAATTATCTGAGGCATAAGAGCCTTAACGCCGATTGCGCCGAGAGCGGTAACAACATCCTGATCGGAAGCGGACTTATCTACAACTGTGTCATAGTAGCCTGCATAAACAGTCTCATAGCCGGTACCGAAGAGATACTCGGGGTTATAAGCTGCTACATACTGAAGAGCCTTGCGAAGATTGGGAATGAGCTTTGTATTATCGCCCTTTGTCCAATTGATTGCAGCCTTTGCAGTATCCGAAAGCATTGTGTCGATTGCCTTGCCGACAAAATCGTTGAGTGCCGCAAGAACGGTGGTATAACCCGCTGCCGAAGCAGTAACGGAGCCGTTGTTTGCAGCTGTGGGCATAAACTCGTCAACGAAATCACCGGAGATGGTGTAGTTCCAGTTAATGAGCTTAGCGAACGAATTAGCGGTGGACATATCAAACTTGAGCCAGGTCTCTGTGAGACCGTCTTTGCTGACAAGGCGATAATAGCCATTGCCGTCGGAGCCTATTGTGAAGTCCGACCACTCCCAGTTGTATGTGCCGGCAGCCTTAGAATAGAATGCCTTTACATCTGACGGAAGCTTAGCGAGAACAGCGGTGGCCTCTGAAGCCTTGCCGCCGAAGAGCTCGGTCTTTTCAGCGCCGAACCACTGTGCAAGAAGCATCTTAACCGAGCCGTTGAGAACAACGGGAGCAAGATCCTTAAATACATAGGGAGCTATCTGATAGAGAGCCGAAACAAAAGTATTGCTGTCGAGGTTGAAGATTTCGGAAACCTTACCGCTTGTGGCAAGTGAGGGAAGGAAGTAGCTGTCCTTAACGTAATATTTTACGTTTTCGCCGGCAGCGTTAGCGTAAACATAAACGCCTGTGCCTTTGCCTTCCATATCGGTTTCTTCGGTCTTATAATACTTCTCTTCCTGAGCTACATACATCTTCTTGGCGGTATCATATTCAAATACCTCGATGTAAGCACCCTTAGAGTCTGAATCCTTAACATAATAATCACGAAGGCCTGCTTCAGCGCTTGTCGGAAGAGCAATGTGATTGCTTATGCAGTTGCCGGAAGCGTCTTCTTTATAAGAAGTATAGCTCTGCGGCTTAGACATAGCGTTGATGAGGACATTCTTGACAAGAGTGTCGGGATTTTCGGTTGTTGTTGAATAAGTGTTGATGAGCTTCATGTCATCGTCAACTCTTGCGAACATCGGATAAACGAGGCCTTTTAACATACCCGGAAGATCCGAGAGGTACTTATTAACACCGGAAATATCAACAAAGTTGCCGATAATGCCGACGTCGAGTTTGCCGTCGTTGATAACCTTTTTAACGAGACCTGCGTTGTCTTTAAGAAGAGTTGCAATGCCGTTGACTATTTCGAGCTGAGCGTTGTCTTCTCTTGTCATGCCCGACGGCCAGTTTTTAAGGTTAGCGTTTTTAACTATGCCGAGCAAGCCGCCGAAAAGCTTAACAGCTCCGCTGTTAAGAAGATCCTTAGCGCTGTCGATGGTTCCGCAAAGAGCATTAACCGAGCGAAGGTCGATAACAAGGCGCAAACCTGCAGCATTAATAACTTCGCCCATGTTTATGTTCGCAGCGGCAAGGGTAACATCGAGGAAGTCAAATACGACTGACATTCTCTCTTCGGTAGAGAGTCTTGTTACCGCGCCGTCCGGGCTGTATGCGCCAAGAGCGGTAAGGTTATCAGAGGTCTGATAATCCGTCTTTGCGGCAAACGCCATTACGGACATAGTTGAGAAAATCATGACAACTGCCAAGATGACACTTAACAATTTGGTAGATTTTTTCATACGTGTTTTTTCCTCCTAAAAAGATTTACATTAAAACCATGTATGCGTACCCGATTTTTTCTGCGGGCGGCACTCCCCGCAACAATTCCTCGCACAAAATCCGCTGTACTTCTGACCGCTCTTTGATTTACAAGAAAGCAAACCGATTTCGGCACGTTAACTCGGTCGGTTTCCACCGTTTCCACTTCCGTAAAAATGAATCGGTGGAAAACTGATGATACACACCCGAGCATATTACCGTAGGATGTGTATCAAAACGGGATGGAAACTGCACGGTAAATCAGCCGTGCGGCAGCGCTCCCTTAAAAAAGGGGGCACTTCGCCCTATTACACCATTCCTATGGTTAGTTAAAGTATAGGGTTTTAAACGAAAAAAGTCAATAAATTGTTCACACAAATTTGTTGATTTTCTGTATTGAACAAATAGAATTGTTATTTTTGGGCAAAAGTGGCAAACAAAATTGGCAATGTTGTTGTAAAATTATGAACAAATTGTTAATGTTTTCGAGTTTTGAACTTTTTGACAAGTATTGAACACGGTTTTGAACATTTTTACGGTATTTTCGGGTAAAAACTGAGGGCTTTTAGGCTCCCTCAAATAGGGTGATTCCCCACAGTGTGGGGAAATGTCGCGGAGCGACAAAGGGGACTCTCTCCCGTCAGGAGCTGTCTGCGAACGAAGTGAGTAGACTGAGGGATTAAAGGTCACGCACATTCTTTTTAAATTCCGTAAATTCCTATGAAATCCCTCCGGCTTGCCTTGACGGCAACCCACCTCCCTTTTCAAGGGAGGCAAAAAGCGGATAAAAAGTTACGCACGTTCTTTTTAAATTCCATATAACCCTATGAAATCCCTCCGAGTTGCCTTACGGCAACCCACCTCCCTTTACAAGGGAGGCAAAAAGCGGTTCAACCGACATTCGCCGTTGAACCGCTGCAAATTTTTGCTTCAAACTATGATGTTATCATTTGAATCTTATTTAATTGTGAGATTTGCGCCGTACATTGCCGCCAAATCAAGGCTGCCGTCAAAGGTGTTGCCGTCCTCGGTAAAACACTGCACGTGGTAAAGCCCGCCGTTGCAGACAAAATCCATGGTGAGCTGATATGCGGAATATGTTTTCGGGTTTTTGTCGTCCGCCTTTTTGACCTCGACTACGTATGCGGTGGCTCCGCATTTTTCGAGAGTTACGGTACGCTGCTCAACGGTTACGCCCGTTACCGCGTCGCCTGCCTGCGACAAAATCTGATTCCACTGCGAAACGGTGTTATTTGCCTCATTTTCCGCTGCGCTGTCATCCGTCGCCGCGCCCGAATACATAACCTGCGCGTCGAGCCCCTTGTATTTCTTTGAGGTGGCTATACCTGAATTGCCCACGGTCCAGCCGTTGGGATAAACCATTTTAAAATACTTTGTCTCGTGAAGTGTGCCGTCGGTTATCTGATTGGGGAACGGAACGGCGCCCGTTTTAATTTCGCCGTTTTCGTCCGTGACCTTTTTGCCGTCCTCGTCGGTGACATATATTTCAATCTCGCCGTTCTCATTGAGAACAGTGTTGCCTTCTTCGTCGGTAACAACCTCGTATGTGGCGTCCTTGGCGTTTATAGTCGGCTTCTTTTTTCCGCATGAGGCAAAAACCGCCGATATTACGATTAAGGAAGCGCAGATAACTGCGATTATTTTTTTATCCATTTGAAATCCTCCGTTTTATACATAAACAGATTATAAATTCTTTGCCTCGGAATGTCAACTGGGGATGTTAAAAATGTCCGGAACGCAAAAAAACAAATGACAAATCCTTGTATAAACAGTTGCTTTTTGGCGGCAAAGCTTACCCTTTGCTCCGAATCAACCTCACCCTCGGAGTACATTCGTACGCCTTCGGGCAAGCCTTAACCGCCGCAGCCGCGCCGCTTAAGGTTCGGTTAATCCGCTCCGAGCATTTTTTCTATCCCACGAAAAAAGATGTTAAAAATGTCCGGAACGCAAAAAAAACAAAAGACAAATTGAAACAAATCTTTGTATAAACAGGTGTTTTTATTCGTCAGAGCTTACTCTTTCTCTTGGGCGGAGAGATTTATCCGGCCGTTTCTTGGTACACATTTGTGTATTTTATTCTTCATATTCATCTCATTTTGCATTTTTGTGCACCTCGTCTAAATTTTTTAGAGCCAAAATGGAGCCGGATATACTCTTAAAAATATACGTTATAACAATGAACTCACATATCAAAAATACTTAGTTGTGTTTCTTTTAATGACTCAACTTTTCTAATCGTTATTTTGTCATCTTCTTGAACTTGACCACATAGAAGAGGTGACGAAGGATCATATTTGGCAGCGTTTGTTTCTACACTTTTTGAACTATAATTTGCATAGCAATATACACATCCGTTTTTGCATGTATTATAAGTACCTATTTCAACACTTTCAACACATCCACATTCTTTACGCTGATTTTTGTCTTTGCCAACATTGAGTTTACATCCGATAATTTTTTCAATTAGTTCTCTATCTATGCAACAATTATGAATTATACCACATTCATCCAAATCAATTTTTTCTGCACAACTTCCAATCTTAATATTATAATCCGCAGCTATCTTACTTAATTTCTCAGCAAATTCTCGTAGTTCGTCATCGTTTAATTCATTACTTGACAATCCATCCATATTTTTTTTATTTTTAGGATATATATCAACAAAACTAATCACGCATTTTTCCGTGTATCCACTTAAAGCCTCAGCAATGCTTTTAAATGCCTTCAAATGATATTCTTTCGTATATCTATCAGAAAAAAATATAGGATCATATCTCCAAATCACTTTTTGCTTGCCAATTTTTTCGGACAGTTCTTGAAATACCGGAATCATTTCTGTTTTTTTATTTGGTAAATTAACCTCAACATCATTTCCGTATCCAGTCAATGTGAATTGAAAATAGTAATTATAATCTTTTATCTCATTTAACCTTTTCATCATTGGCAACGGATTCTTTGTCCAAAACACTATGCAATCTACAACATCCGGAGTAATTTTTATTTCACTTATCTGATGAGCATTCATCGGATTACGAACATATAAAAATCCTTCTTTTATTCTATTATAGAACCATTCCGAATAATAATTGGGAATATCAGTTCTTCTACTTACACTTAATATCATCTAATTCACCCTTTCAGACATGATTACCTGATATCTAATTTGGGGCAAAATCCTCTTTTTCTTGCTTCTTCTATCAGTTTGGGTTGAATTTCCGGGTAAGTCCAATTAATCGGTAGTTCATCCATAATTGCTATTTTTTCAATTTCACTGTGAAGCTCTTTTTCAAATGTATGTATATCTGAGAAGAATAATTTTCCAAAAGTCTCCATTCCATCGAAATTATCCGGTGCAGTCACAGAATATATACAAATTGGAGTAATATCAAAAGTTATTGCTCCTGTTTCTTCATATAGTTCTCGTTTGGCTGTTTCAAGAATATCCTCACCATCTTCTCTATGTCCCCCCGGTGCCTCCCATGTATTTCTTTCCTTGTGCTTGCAAAATACCCATTTACCATTATGTCTGGCAATAATAACTGCAAACTTCAGCATTGAATCATTAATACTATCATAAAAATTCACTTTCGTCATATAATGCTCCTTATTAGATTTCATCTATTTTCTTGCCATTATTGCTCTCACAAACAGAGCCAAACCAGAGCCGTTTGATAAAAAATGCCGGAAGCCCGCATAAATACAGGCTTTCGGCATTTTAGTCCGTTACTCAAGCTCTATGAATGCTACTACGTCTCCCACCGTTTTCATCTTTTCAAGCGCCTCGTCCGGCACCTCTTTTCTGAATTCGTCCTCCAAAGTCATAGCGAGGTCGATAAGGTCAAGGCTGTCTGCCGACAAATCATCGCGCAACTTTGACTCGGCGGTTATTTCGTCGAGCGGTATTTCAAGCTGCTCGCTCAAAATTTCACATATAGTATCGTATACCGTAACCAAGCACCTCCGTACATATTTAACGCGGTTATAAAATCTGTTTGAGCGGAGAAATGTCCACTCCGTCGAAATCTTTTATAAATTCATAGAGCGAGTTTGCGGCTTTCTTCACTCCGCCGTTTTGGGCACTCTCGAAATTTATCGGTATTACCGGGTCGTGGACGCTCTGCCTTAAAATAAAGAAGCTCTCGGTTTTGGGGAAAATTATTTTGATTCCCTCGTGGCTGTCGGGTGCAATTTGCCAGTCCTCGCGCTTTGCGGCAAAATCTGCGAGCTCCTCTAAAAGCCTGTCGCCGACGGCTCTGAAGTCCTCCTCGCTTATTTTAAGGCGGATTTCCTTTTCCTCCGCCGGATATTTAAGCTCTGATATGAGGTCGTAAAGCTTTTTACCCTGCTTTTTCATATCGGCGGCCTTTATAATTATTTTCGTTATGAGATATGCGCCGTCGTCAAGATAATAATTCTCCCTGAACGCCGCGTGACCCGAAGTCTCTATGGCAAGCGGAGCGTTTATACCGTTTTCCTCAAGTCTTATCGCCTCGTCAATGACGTTCTTATAGCCGCGCTTAAAACGCAGATGATGTCCGCCCAGCGTTTTTTCTATAAACTCGGTAAGCCCCGCAGACGTTACGGAATCGGTGACAACGGTTCCGCCAGGATTATTTTCGAGCGCAATGACCGCCGCCAGTGCGACAAGAGCGTTTCTGTTTATCTCTCTGCCGTCGGAGCTTACGCAGCCGCCGCGGTCAACGTCCGTGTCAAATATTACGCCGAGGTCGGCTTTTGCGCCGAGAGTTGCCTCTCGCACGGAGTTCATCGCCGTCTCGTTTTCGGGATTCGGGATATGATTCGGGAACATACCGTCCGGCTCCAAATAGCGGCTGCCGGTTGTGTCCGCTCCGAGGGGGGAGAGTACCTTTTCGGCGTAAAATCCGCCTACTCCGTTACCTGCGTCAACAACGATTTTCAGTCCCTTTAACGGTCTTTCGTAGTCGTCTGACTTAACACCCTTTCTTATCATATTGCAAAGGTGCTCGCAGTAGACCGACATAAAATCGACCTCCTGCAAATTTAACCTTTCGGGGCAGCTGCCGCTTTCGTGCTCCTCGGCATATTCGAGTATACTCTTTATTTCATCACCGGAAAGTCCTCCGTCGGGAGTAAAGAATTTAAGCCCGTTTCTGTCCCACGGATGGTGACTCGCGGTTATCTGAACAGCTCCGTCGCAGCCGAGCATTTTAGTTGTCATAAACATAGCCGGGGTTGATGCGAGCGCACAGTCCTTGATTTCAAGGCCGAAGAAAGACAGCGCATCGATTACGTCGGATTTTATCCGCTCCGCCGAAATTCTCGAATCATGCCCAACCGAAATCACGAGCTCTTCCTCTTTCTTACCGAGCTTTTCGGCGAGAAATACGACAAACGCTGCGGAAATTCTCTTTACCGCCTCATCGGTCAAATCGATTTTTTTCGGATCGTCGGGATTTACCGCCGTGCCTCTGACGTCGGTTCCGCTTTTAAGATGTCTGAGTTCCATAAAATCAACCTTTCCGTAAGTTATTCCGTAAATTATTCCAAAAGACCTCTTTTAATTATCTCATCTGCCGCCAGCATAACGCCGAGCTTTCCGCTGTGAAAGTTAATTCCGCCCTGCATCCAAACCGCATATGGCTCTCGAAGCGGTGCGTCCGACGACAGCTCTATGGACGAGCCGGACGTGAACGCCCCTGCGGACATTATAACCTGGCTGTCGTAGCCCGGCATATCCCACGGCACGGGTGAAACGTATGAATCCACCGGCGCGCCCTTCTGCATTCCCTGACAAAAGGCTATCAGTCTGTCGGCATTCTCAAGGCAAATCGCCTCTATAATATCGTGTCTCGTCTCATCGGGACGCGGAGTCACCTTAAAGCCGAGCAAATCAAAAAGCGCCGCCGCAAATACCGCGGTCTTGAGTGCCTCGCCGGTTACGTGCGGCGAAGAAAAAAGCCCCATATAAAGGCTGCGCGTTGTTCCGAGCGTTGCGCCGACCTCTCTGCCGAGTCCTGGAGTGGTCATTCTGTATGCGCAATCCTCAACAAGGTCATGCCTGCCTACTATATAGCCGCCGCAGGGAGCTATCGCGCCGCCCGGATTTTTGATAAGCGAGCCTGCCGCCAAATCCACTCCGACGTCGCACGGCTCTTTTTTCTCCGTAAATTCGCCGTAGCAGTTGTCTGTCATAACAACCGTATCGGGGCTTACACGGTGTGTAAGAGTCGCGATTTTCTCTATTTCGTCAATCGAAATCGAATGGCGCAGCGAATACCCGCGTGAGCGCTGGATATAAACCATCTTAATGTCTCCGCGGCCGACTCTTTTTTCTATTGCGTCGTAATCTATCTCGTCATTTTCAGTAAGCTCGATATATTCGAATTTCACGCCGAAATCGGCGAGTGAGCCGTGACCCTTACTGCTTTTGTCAATACCGATAACGGAATGTATGGTGTCGTAGGGGACTCCCGTTACGCTGAGCATTATATCGCCGGGCCTCAGTACGCCGTAAAGCGCGGTCGCTATTGTGTGGGTTCCGCAGGTTAATGTAGTGGCTCTTATTAAGCCGTCCTCCGCACCGAAAATCTCGGCGGTGAGCTTGTCGAGCTTTTCTCTGCCCTTATCGTTGTAGCCATAGCCTGTGGTGGAGTTGAAATCCGTCTCGTCAACACGATTATTTATAAACGCCGCGAGCACCTTGCGCTGGTTGTATTCGGTTATTTCGTCTATTTCCGAAAACTTCTTTTCGGCGAGAGTCAGCGCCTTTTTTGACGCCTCCTCGGTTCTTTTTGTAAATTCAAAAAAATCTTTCATTTCAAGTCTTTCTTATTATGTATTCTTTTTTTATGAAGCCGCATTTTTCATACAGCTTTGCATTGTCCGGCTTACACATTAAAAATATGCAATCGGCACTCTTTTTAAGCTCTCTCGAAAGAGAAATAACACAGTCCGCGGCAAAGCCTCTGCCTCGATATTTTTCGCTTGTCGCAACGTCGCGTATATACGCGTCTTTCCCGATTATATCGCCTACGGCAAGAGAAGCCGTTTTGCCGTTTTGCCTTATGCACATAACCCTTGTGCTTCCGCCGAACACACCTCTGCCCGTCCTCGAAAGCCATTCGAGATACGCCCTGTCGTCCGAATCGGGCGTTTTACCTGTCAGCACCTTGTATTCGTCCGCGGTTATGTCGCAAAGCGGCTGTGCGCAAGTTTCTTTTTGCGGTAATTCGGAGAGCTCCATAAGAACGGCTTTTGCGTCCGCGCAGTCGTTCCCGGAGCAAAAATATATATTTTCACCGAAAAAAGAGGCAAACTCCGAAAGCTCCCGTAAATCGGCGGAGCTTGACGGGCAAATTATCGTTCCGTCGTTTTTATTTAAAAGCACAGCCGTCACTCTGCCGCCGCAGTCCGTTTGAAGCCACGCCTCTCCGAGTGACAGCCGAAAAGCGGCAAATAAAATATACTTTACCGCAAGACAGTCTTTAAATTCACCGTCCGTAACAATGGCTGCCTCTGTCGGTCCGTCAATCGATTTCAGCACTGCGACAGCTCCGCAAAAAGTGCTTTTACAAGCTCAAACGTGCTCTCTATATCCTCTTTTTTCGCAACCGAGCTGCCCGAGTGAATATATCTGCACGGAACAGATACGGCAAGAGTTTTTATGCCGCCTGCCGCCTTGTGTATTGCGGAAGCGTTGTTGCCGCCTGCCACAACGGTTTTGGTCTGACACCCGATGCCGTTCTTTTCGGCAATTTCAAACGCCTTTTTATAGAGCTCGCTGTCATAGACGGTTCCCCTGTCCATAAAGCTGACAACGGCACCGCCGCCCAAACGGCAGACTTTTTTTTCGTCGGGAACGCCCGAAATGTCCGCCGCCGTAGTGCCCTCAACGACTATTGCGAAATCGGGAGCAACCGAATAAGCCGCAGCAGCCGCTCCGCGAGTGCCTATTTCCTCTTGAACCGAGAAACAGAAGGTCGCCGAATACGGCAAATCGGAATTTATAAGTCTTAATAAAATTTCACAGCCGCCGCGGTCGTCAATGGCCTTCGCCTTGATAAAGCCGTCGCCGAATTCGCGGTAGCACGAGTCAAAATACACTGCGTCGCCGAGTGAAACGTGAGACAAGGCCTCTTTTTTTGAACTCGCGCCGATATCGATATACATATCCTCAACTGACGGCAATTTACCTCTCTCCTCGGAGGTCGTCTGATGTATAGCCTTGCCGCCTATAACGCCGGGGATAAGCTCCTTGCCCACCTTTACCGCTCTGCCGAAAATAACGCGCTCGTCAATTCCGCCGACCGTGGTGAACTTCAGGTACCCGTCATCCGTTATATAAGTTATTATGAAGCCGACCTCGTCCATATGCGCGTCGAGCATAACTTTATTTTTCGGCTCGGCTTTGCCCTTTTTATAAACTATGAGACTGCCGAGCGGATCTATGCGATATTCCGCATCCGACGGCAAATGCGAAATTATATAATCTCTTACGGCGTGCTCCCTGCCGGAAATGCCGTTTAAATTACAAAGCTCGTTAAGCATTTAAATCACCTCCGAGAATGTATGCGGCAATGAGCCTTGCGCAAAGCTCAATATCCGTAACGGACACAACCTCTATTCCGGTGTGCATATATTTTTGGGGTATTGATATAAGCGCGCTCTTAATTCCGCCGCGCTCCGTGGTCATACCGTCCAAATTAGTGCCGGTTCTGCCGCCCATAACCTCAAGCTGATACGGAATGTCGTTTTTCTCGGCAACGCGCACAAGCTCCTCGCCGAATTCATATGAAAGCGACGGTGAAATACCTATCATGGGGCCCTTGCCGAGTATTCCGCATTCCTCCGCCTTGCTGTCCGGAGTCTTTGCAAAGCTGACGTCAACCGCAATTATCTCGTCGGCATCCGAATTAAATGCCGCGGCTTTTGCTCCGCCGCCGCTCGTCTCCTCGCGAGAGGAACACACAACGGTAACTTTTTTGTGCGGCTTACCCTTAATAAGCTCAAGCGCGCGAAGAAGCACGGCAATTCCCGAACGGTCGTCAAGTGCCCCGCAGGACACGCTGTCGCCGCAGAGCGAGAGGAAAGAGGAATTGACAACCGCTCTGTCTCCCGGGGAAACAAGCTTTTCCGCCGACTGCTTATTTTTTGCGCCTATATCAATAAGGATATCATCTATTTCCGTCGCCTTCCGCTCGTTGTCACCGCTTGCAAGGTGCGGCGGAGTGCTTGCTATAACTCCGAATACCGGCTCTCTGCCGTAAACGGTCACCTCTTGACCGTTCAATGTGCGACGGTCAACGCCGCCGCAGGCGGCAACGTGCAAAAACCCTTCGTCGGTGACGGAGGTTACGATAAGACCTATACGGTCTATATGAGCGTCAAGCAGGATATGCCCTGCCCTGTCTCCATCAATTTCGCATATTGCGGAATGAAGAACGTCCTCGCGCGTTTTGCCGAATTCGGACAAAAGCCTTTGCGCCGTTAAAACCGCGTCGGTTTCCTTTCCGGATACACCGACAGCCGAAGTCAGCTCTTTTAATATGTTTTTTATATCCATTTTTCTCTGCCTTTCGGACAATTTGTCAACGTGTAAAACGCTAAAGCAAATGCTGTAATCTTATCGAAATTTTGAATTGTAATCGTCGCTCTTTGTAGGTGGAATATGATGTAATTTCCAATTACCGTGTCTCAGCCGCCTCACAAAAAGAGCAGTACCCTATTTCGGCAAGCCGGAGGGATTTTGCCTCCCTTGTAAAGGGAGGTGGGTTGCCGCAAGGCAAGCCGGAGGGATTTTCTCAAAAAAATAGATTTTAAAAAGAAAGTGCTTCGCTGTTTAATCCCTCAGTCATCTGCGATGACAGCTCCCTTTACAAGGGAGCCTGAACAATCCCTCAGTCACCTGCGGTGACAGCTCCCTTTACAAGGGAGCCTTTTAGGAAAATCAGATTTCGGTGCCGCCTACCGGGCGAATGTAGAGCACATAGCAGGTTCCCTCGCCGAAAATGCTCTCCATTATGCTCTTGTAATCCTTTAAAAGGTCGTTCGGGACGAAAGCCTGAATTGTGCCGGCAAATCCGCCGCCGTGAACGCGCCATGCGCCGCGTCCCTTTAAGATGCTCTCGGAAACAGCGAGGGCGAGAGATACGGGCTGAACGGACGGCTGTTTTACGGAAAATACATTCTGATTATATTTGTATGATGATGCGCCGCTCTCGAGAATATACTTCTTGAAGGTCTCGAAATCTCCGCCGCGAAGAGCGTCAACCTCCTTTAACACTCTTGCGTTGTCGGCATAGAAATGCATAGCGCGAAGTATGGCTCTGTCGCCTACTGCCGGGCGCAATTCTCTTATTTTTGATTTAAATTCCTCTTCGCTTACCTCGCGAAGAACCTTTTTGCCGAAAAATTCGGCTACGCTCTCCATTTCGGTTCTGATAGCAGCGTATTCGTCGGTGAGGTCGGAGTGGCTGCCCTTTGTATCGACAATGCAAAGCGAGTGGCCGCACTTGGCAAAGTCAAAGTCAACCTCTTCAATCACGGGATTTTTCGGGTCGTTGAAATCTATTGTTACGAAGCCGCCGACGGAGCACGCCATCTGGTCCATAAGTCCGCATGGCTTGCCGAAATATTCGTTCTCGGCATACTGTGCTATTTTGGCTATTGTGACCGCGTCAACCTTGCCGTCGTTGTAAAGATAGTTTACCATAGTGCCGACAAGAACTTCATATGCGGCAGATGACGAGAGTCCCGAGCCAGCAATAACCCTTGATGCGGTAGTGGCGTCAAAGCCGCCTATCTTATAGCCGTATTTCTTAAAGCCCGCAAGGACACCGCGCACGAGAGCGGGTGAATGTCCCATTTCGTTGGGGTTTACCGAGAGGTCCGTAGCGTCAACAACGTCCATGGAATAGCCCTCGGATTTAACTCTTACAATGTTTTCGTCGTTTTTTGAAGCCGCGGCTATTGCGTCAAGGTTGATTCCCGCCGCAAGCACTCTGCCGTGGTTGTGGTCGGTGTGGTTTCCGCCGACTTCGGTTCTGCCGGGAGCGGAGAACAGACGAACATCTCTGTCCTTTCCGAAAAGAGCCTCAAATTCGTTTAAAAGATTTATGTACCTGTCATACTGCTCTTTAACATTTTCCTCGGTGACATAGGCTTTTTTAAGCCTTTCATCGAGAGATGCGGAGAGAATTTCTTTTTTAAGGGTTTCGGGAGTTGCCATTTTCATTTTTCATCCTTTCCTGCCGAAAAAGTTTCGGCAGTCTTTTTGTTTTTATTATTAACTACTATATCTATAAATTTATTGACCGCGAGTATGGAAACACCGGAGATGGTGAAGATAATCACAATCGGCAGCATAAACGCGAGTGAAAACGGGTTATAAACGTGACGACCTATCATGCTGTAAGAAATAATTTTAGGCGTGAATCCCAAAAGTGACAGCAAAATAAACTTCCAATAGTCGTATTCAAGCGCCCCGTAGAGCTGACTTATGGAATTTATCGGGAAGTACGGCACTAGCCTAAAAAGCACCAAAATCCAATCGGTGCTTCTTTTACCCGATTCCATCATACGGCGAACATTATCGTATCTTGTGAGAATCTTGTGTATTGTTCCGCCGCCGAGATGCTTGCCCCAATAAAACTTTATCGTCATAAGCAATGTCATACCGGCAAAATTCACAACCACGGCTATCGGCGTGGGGAATACCATACCGGCTATAACACAGACCGCGGTTATCGGCAGGGGAATAAGCACTTTGCCTATGTATATAAGGAAAATCACGAGAATCACGAGCCACTTGCTCGGAATTGACGCAACGGCCTCCTCAAACTCCGCAAGACGCTCGAGCACTTCGTCATATGCCGACGAAACATCGTTTATCTGCATAAGAAAAGTCAACACTAAAAGTGCGACTGCCAAAATCAGCAGCACACATGCTAAAATATTCAGGAGCTTTCTTCGCGTAAGTTCTCTGTCGGTCAAATCGGTACCACCCAAAAATTATTATTGCAGGGCATAGTAATAGATTATATATAATTTTATATCATATTATTGGTAAGGTCAAACAAAATATGAAAATATGAAGTATTTTTTGCCTTTTAGGTGTAAATTCCTTTGAGGTTGTGTTACAATTAGCTCAAAAGCAAAGCTTTACCGAAAGGCGGTTTTTATATGAAGACAGTTATTCTTGACGGCAAGACGACAAATCCGGGCGATTTGAGCTGGGATTTTCTGAAAAAATACGGCGAGGTCGAGATTTTCGACCGTACACCGCGCGAAAAAATCGTTGAACGAACACACGACGCAGACATAGTCGTAACAAATAAAACTCCGCTCACAAGAGCCGAGATAGACAAAATGCAAAACGTGAAATTCGTCGCGCTGCTGTCGACGGGCTACAACGTGGTGGACTGCGCGTATCTAAAAGAAAAGGGTATACCGGTTTCAAATATACCGGCTTATTCCACCATGGGCGTGGCGCAGCTCGTATTTGCATTTATTTCGGAGCTTGCCGTAGGCGTTGCCATGCATTCGGACGCGGTAAAAAACGGCGAATGGTCAAATTGCCCCGACTTTTGCTTCTGGAAAAAGCCGCTTACCGAGCTTTCCGGCAAAACGATAGGCATAGTCGGCTTCGGAAAAATCGGCGGAGCCGTAGCCGACATAGCCGAGGCTTATAAAATGAACATCATAGCGCTGTCGGGTCACGTTACCGACCAGAGCGCACGCAAGAATTTCAGATGGGCAAAGAACCTCGATGATCTTGCGGAAAACGCCGACATTATTACGTTCCATTGTCCTCTCACAAAAGAGACGGAAAAAACCGTAAACGCCGATTTTCTGAGCAAGTGCAAAAAAACAGCGTTTATCATAAACACCTCACGCGGACCGGTTGTTGATGAAAACGCTCTTGCCGACGCGCTGAATTCGGGAAAAATCGCAGGCGCGGGAGTGGACGTGCTGTCAACCGAGCCGCCGGCAAAAGACAATCCGTTGCTCACGGCGAAAAACTGCTTTATCACGCCGCACATAGCGTGGGCGGCATTTGAAACGCGCGAGAGACTTATGGGAATATTCAAAAGCAACATCGAGGCGTTTGTTTCGGGCAAGCCGATAAACGTTGTAAATCCGTAAAAGCAAACTGTGTTTTCCGTTTAAAAATTCGGTCGATGCCATACAAAAAGAGCTGTAAATTTAATTTACAGCTCTTTGTTTTTTATTCGGTTAAGGGAGTGCGTTTATCAATAAGCGAAATTGGTGTAAGCACCCTCAACGTGCATTGCGCCCTTACCGTTAACGCTGACTACTGCAATCTTGATGCTAAGGTCTGTTACCTTACCATCATAGGAATATTTGAATTCCTTGAGAGTGCCGTCCTCGATAACAACGGTAGCCTTTATGTTTGAATACTCAATTGCAGCGGAGTTTACGTTTGCAACGCTTACAAAGTTCTTAATCTCGGTTGAAACCTGATCCTGAGTAAGAATGTCGTTTGTAAGTCTTGACATAGCTGTTGACTTATCAGTCTGCGGAGAGCTTGCGTTCTCAACCTCAAAGGTGTAGGTGTTGCCGTCAACCTTAAGGTTTTTAAGGTCGCTTGCCTGAAGAGCGGTTGCCTGAAGAGCATAATTCTCGCCGTGATAGTCAATCTGCTCGGCTGCGCTGCCGCCCTTTGCAATATCCATTTCCTTGTCGCCGATGCCGATGAATCCGCCGACAACGGAGTTAAGGTCAGCCTCGGAATCGATGCCCTGAATAATCTTGTTAAGAGCGCCGGTAGCATTACCAACGTCAACGGGCTCGGTATACTCAGCTGTTCTTGTCCAATGATAGCCTGCTGCAACTGCCTTAGCGGTAGCTGCGTTTATAGCCTCGGCTGCCGCTGCTGCGTCTACGCCTGTTGATGATGATGCTGCTGCCGCACCGCTGCTGTCACCGGCAGAAGCCGACGCGCCGCTCGAAGAAGAAGCGGAAGCGCCCGATGAAGAGCTCGATGAAGAACCCGATGAAGAGCCCGACGAAGAGCTTGATGAGCCTGTTGATGAGCCCGAAGCAGTTGCCGTACCCGTTGCTGCCGACTCCTTGCTTGCGGTTTTGCTTGCAAGTCCGTAAATGCCTGCCGTAAGAGCAAGAGCTACTACTATTGCCCAGAAACGTACCCAACCGTTTGAATGTCTGAGCTTTTTAGCTGCCTTTTCTTCGGGGGTAAGTTCAACCTTTTGTTTTTTAGCCATTGATTTCTCTCCCTTTCATTTATAAAGAAGTGATTTTATTTTTCATCATTCGGTAAATGCCGAATTCTTATCAATAAGCGAAGCCTGTGTAAGCTGCATCTACGTGCATTGCACCCTTGCCGTTAACGCTTACTATGGCAACCTTTATGTTGAGCTCGGCTACGTTGCCGTCATAGGAATATTTGAATTCCTTGAGAGTGCCATCCTCGATAACAACGGTGGCCTTTATGTTTGAATACTCAATTGCAGCGGAGTTTACGCTTGCCGCGCTTATAAAGCCTTTGATCTCACTGGAGATTTCATCCTGAGTGAGGAAGTCGTTTGTAAACCTTGACATAGCCGTGCTCTTGTCATGCTGCGGAGAGCTTGCGTTTTCAATCTCAAAGGTGTAGGTGTTGCCGTCAACCTTAAGATTCTTGAGGTCGCCTGCCTGAAGAGCGGTTGCCTGAAGAGCATAGTTCTCGCCGTGATATTCAATCTGCTCGGCTGCGCTGCCGCCCTTTTCAATATCCATTTCCTTATCGCCTATACCGAGGAAGCCGCCTACAACGGAGTCAAGAGATGCCTCGGAGTCGATACCCTGAATGATCTTGTTGAGAGCGCCTGTTGCATTTCCGACGTCAATAGGCTGAGTATACTGAGCGGATCTCGTCCAGTGATAGCCTGCCGCAACCGCTTTAGCGGTAGCTGCGTTTATAGCCTCGGCTGCTGCCGCTGCGTCCACGCCTGCCTCGGCTGCCGCCGCATTTCCTCCGGAGGCATTGTCACCCGAGGTGCTGCTCTGAGAACCCGACTGCGAAGAACCGCTGCCGTTTGCGCTTGTATCCCAATCGGATTTGGACGCGCTGCCGCCGGCATTCTGCGAGCCGCTCTGTGCGGGACCTGCCGAAACCGCTGCGACGCCCTTATTGTTAAGCGAAATATAGGTTACGCTGTAAACAAGCACCACTGCAAGCAGCCAAACTATCGCTCTTTCAAAGGTTTTTCCGAATATAATTCTCTTTTCCTTTTTGCGAGCTTTTTTAGCTTCGATTTCTTCGGGAGTTAACGTGACTTTTTCTTTTTTAGCCATTAATTCTAATCCCCTTTCTGACTGTTACGAGACTATCTTTATCCGGATAGTCAAATACACCTAATAATTTACCGTAAAAATACTTAAATGTCAATGAATTATTTGATTTTTTACTTACAATTTCACAAAAAAGTTACAGAAGTCGCACTTTGCGGCGTATGTTTTGCCGTAAGCGGGATTTCGCCGCGCTTTAAAATTCGGCGTGAATACAAAAAAATACGAGGGTCGAGTGTTCATAAGGGAAACGGCAGAAAAAGGCGAACCCCTCGGATAATGCCGACGCATGTCCGAGGGATTAACGCATTATTATTGTGCAAAAAGATGTTATTTTGAAGCAAAACCGCCTTATGGAACTCAGTCAATTCGACATTTAAATTTTTTGCTCTCTTCTCGCTCGTCCGCTTATGTTGAGAGCAATCACGGTTATATCGTCGCAGCGAGCCTTGCCCTTTGCCTTTTTTGCGCGCAGGCTGATATTTTTCGCCTTGGTACTCGCTCTTTTTGCGCCGCCGCTTTGCAGCTCCTCCTTTACCGCGTTGTGCGCGTATTCGTACGCACCGTCGGACGCTATAATCACCGTATCGCCGTTTTCAAGCTGTCCCTCGCATGAGGAAAACGTCGCGTCGCGAAGTATTCCGGCAGGCAGAGCCGCCTTTTTTATTTCGAGCAGCTTGCCGTTTTGACGGCGAATCACAGACGGTGCCGCTCCGGCCTTATAAAAGACCGCTTTGCCGGTATACAGGTCTATTTTTACTATATCGAGCGTTGCGAGAGACTCGTCGCGAGACTTTAAAAGGAGTGAGGAATTCACAAGCCTTAAGGCACTCTGAAACCCGAAGCCCGCCTTGACAAGCCTTGCCATAAGACCCGACGCCATAGCCGAATCGAGTGCCGCACGCGGACCCGTGCCCATACCGTCCGAGAGAATCACAACGTAATTTCCCCTGCCGTCGTAAAAGCTCTCAAACGTGTCGCCGCAGAGCTTTTCATTGTCAGCCGGTATCTGTGAGCACGCGCTCTCTACCGAATACGCCGTCTTTTCGCACAGCCTTACGCTTCTGTCGCCCTTTATCACGGGCAGCTCAAATTCTCTGTCGCACGTTTCGCCGACTGCGTCACGCAGCTCGCCTATATTAAGGGAGGACGGCACCTCCGAAAAGGTGATTTCGCAAAACATTCTGCCGTTTTTGTCTCTTAAACACGATACGAAGTCGGTATCGCAGCAAAATCTGTCCCTGACCTTTTTCCTTATCCGCTCCGCCGTTTTCGTATCAAAGCTTACATCGCCGTTAAACTCGTTTTCGAGATCGCGCAGCATATCGCTTATGCCGCCGAACTGGTCGGCCGTGACAAGCCGCACCTCGTCTGTTTTTTTATCTGCCGCCTCCGAAAAGACAACGCCGAAAAACAGCCTTGAATATGTTTCGGCAAAAGAGGTCTGCCGTATACATCTGCTCGAAAACGGCGACGGGAGCTTATCGCGCGACATAACTCCGCCTTTTTTCAGCGTTTCATACATCTCGTCAAGTGCGTTCCTTGTTTCTTTGAAATTTTGCTCCCAACAAAAATCATATCTGCCGCATCCGCAGCAAACCGAGCTTTGAACCTCAAGCATCAGCTTTTCGCCGGCGCAGCTCTCCATTTCGGAAAGTCTTTTCGAAACCGCGCTCACGGAGCGTTCAATATCGTCTACGGCAGTTCTCGCCGCATGTATTCTGCGCCTTACCTCACCGTTTTCCGCCGACGCGTTCGCCGCCGAGTCCTTCGGCAAAAGAAGGCCCTCCGCCTTTATAAACAGGCTGTTCGGCAAAAACATAAACACCGCGCACGGCAAAGCGGCCTCTATAATCAAAAAATACTTTTCGCTGCCGCCTCCCGAAAACATATATGCGGTGAGGAATGACGCGAAAAACGCAGGCGGTACAGCTCTTCTGCCGAGGCGCGAAAATGCGCCCGCAAGAAGGCCGCCTACGGCAAACGAAGCCGAAACGGCTCCCGTATCGGAGCTTATTGCAATAAGTAAAAACGCAAGCATTCCGCCTACCGCACCGCCGGCCTCCTTATAAATCGCGGCGAAAAAAAGCACGCCGAATACCATTATCATTCTCGCAGGGGAGACCTCAAGCACGGTAAGACCCGACAGCGAGCACATAATAAGAAATCCGGAGCCCAAAACCGCCGACGCCTCCTCAAGAGTTACGCCGCGCACGGGCTTGCCGTTTTCAAGAACATATTGCGCAGTCGAAAAGAAATACGCCGCGGCAAAGGCCGTTACACCCTCTCCGAGGTACAAAAGAAACGTCTCACCCGTCAGCCCGTTTGCAAAAAGCACCGCCATTCCCGACAAAAAGCAAGAGAGAAACGCAATGCACGACGGCAGCAGCCTGCCGTTTCGCACCTTTTCAAATTCTCTCATAACGCGTGCGAGAACTCCGGCACACACGCTCGCCGCTATCAGTCGAAGCGACGATATGCTGTCCTGGGTCAGGATATAACCTGCCGCCGCGCCGAGACCCGCCGAGAGTATGTACTTATTTTCGGCCGCCGCGCAAAAAGCCACGCCGAACGGCGATACCGCCGACAAATTGCTCGCCGAAGCAAACAGCATACCGCATATGAAATATGCCACGTGCCGAAGCACCGCCCGCACGGGCTCGGGGAGGTCGTATACCCTTCGCAAAACAGCCTGTCCGGTAAAATCGGAATTTTTCAAAAAAATCACCACGCCTTGTTATAATCTGCATAAAATACGCACTTTAAGAGATTATATCCGAGGCGCGGTGAAATAACCGTCGCTAAATGGGAGCGAAAATATTTTTTTATTCGGTTTAAATACGGGTTTCTGTAACAGTCGCTCGAATTACGGCTCGACGTCAAACGGCTTCTGCGGAATTACAATGGCGCAGATGATGTAAAACAGTATTCCGGGGAAGCCTGCGGTGAATAAGGTCAGTGCCGCATAAACAAGGCGGACTATTGTCGGGTCTACATCTATATACTCGGCAAAGCCGGCTAAAACTCCGCAAATCATTTTGTCTGTACTGCTTCTGTAAAGCTTCTTTTTCATAATAAACACTCCTTATTTATTATACATTATATTTATATTATCATTTTGTGCGTTTTAAATCAATCGTCGGAATTTTTTACCGATAATTCGCCGTTCTTTACGTTTACGGAGTATTCCGCCTTGCCGTCAGTGCTTCGCGCAAGCGACAAAAGGTAGCTGTCGCACGTTGATTTTTCATCAAGCGGCGTTTCGGAGGAAATTATAAATTTGATTTTATCGGGATCCCTCGGAACATCGATCTCTATATCGCCGAAGCTTTGATTCACCTCGAGCATTTTCGTAAAAACGGCGGTTTCCGATATTTCCGTCTCGCCTGCCGAGCTTTTGATTTTTCCCCTCTCGGCTGTGATGTCGGACAAATCTATATCTCCCGAAACAGAATTTATCGTAAGCGTATTGAGATTTACTCCGTCTATGTCGATATCGCCGTTGTTATTTGAAACCGTTAAGAGCGTAACGCTTTTCGGCAGGTAAACCGTAAGCTCGGCTATTCCGTAAGTACTGCCGCCGCCGTCCAATATGATTTTATCGTCGGACAAATCGAGCTTTGCGCCGCTGTCATTTGCTTGCTTCAGGACGCATCTTACCTCAGTGCTGTCGGAAGCCTTAATTTTAATATCGCCGTACGGAGCGGAAATTTCAAGTGCCGACCCCGACGGAAGCATTGACTTTTCTGTTTGCGACTCGTTTACCGTTTGCCCATCGTCAAAATCTATATTCGGGAAGCGCTCTTCGACAAACTCTTCAAACGTCTCGCCCGATGCTATGTGCCTTACCGCGTCCGCGCCGAGATAAGCGCCGAAGCAGACCGCTAGTATAAATCCGACGACAAATATTATCGCCGCGGCTATCATGCCCTTTATAAGCCCGTCTTTCTTTTTCTTCATATTTTTCTCCCCCTTACAAATCGGCCTTGCGCCATGACAGCTTTAAGAACCACGTCATAAAAAGGAATAGGAAAAGTCCTGCCGCAAAGAGCATAATCCCTATGGAAAATATAAATCCGAATGCCGCCGGCGAAGTCGCTATTGCGCCCGTTACTCCGGCGAAGAAGAGACAAGCAAAAAAGCTTGCCATCATACCTATGCTTGACGGATACACTCCTATTGCCGCGAATACCCCGAGGAAAAACAGAATTGACCACAGCATATGATTTCGCTGCGGATTACCCTTTTCCGTGCCGTAATAACCACCGCCGCGCGCATTTTGAGGACGGGGAGAGGCACCGATTACATCGGACGCCTTGGTTTCATATCTCGGATTGCCGTTTTTTTCTGCGCCGTATACGGCGTCGGCTTTTTTCGGCTCGTCATTAAGATATTGCGCGGCGCAGCTTTTGGGGTCACCGAGCTCCGAGCAAATCTGCTCCTCGCTTTTACCCTCGCTCGTGCCGACGGAGAAGTGTTCTTCAAAGTCGGCTATTATATCGTCGCGCTCATCGGCCGGTAAAACACCGAGCAGGTTGTAAAGCTGTTGTAAAAATTCGATCTTAGTCACCGTTTTCACCTCCTAATAAAGTAGACACGCTCTTTGTAAAGTCCTTCCACTCGTTTTCCAAAAGGCGTTGTGTGTCATAACCCTTTTGAGTCAGACGGTAATATTTCCGCGCGGGTCCCGATGTGGATTCGCGCAGGTACACTTCAAAATACCCCTCGGCTCTGAGCCTTTTAAGAAGCGGGTATATAGTGCCCTCCGAAACGTCTATCTGTTTACCGACGGTGTCCGCAAGCTCGTAGCCGTACTTGTCGCCACGCTTTAAAAGCGACAGCACGCAAAGCTCCAGAACACCCTTTTTAAATTGCGTATTCATCAAACTCTCCTTTCCGGCGAAGCTGAAAACGCCTGTATTGCAGCCGTGAGCCTTGCGGCACAAAGACGCGCTTTATGTGCGGCTGCTCCGTCCTTTTAACTGCATTATAACACCCACTACCTTGCAATGCAATATACTTTGCGATATTTAATAATTTCTTAACATTTGTGCAAAGCTTGTCAATGATTTTATACCGTTACCGTATAATCCGCCGTATTTTGCGGTAAAAAAGCCGATAACAAAACCTCCTGCGGCAGTTTTTGCTTCTGCCGCAGGAGGTTTGCGTATTGCGAAAAGTCCGTAACAAACATCAATTGATTAAAACGAAATGTCGGAAACGAATAAACGGAAAACAGCAAACAATATGCCGAAATACAGGATTATATATCATTTTTGTCAATCACTTGCTGTTTGCAATTGCAGTGTCAATAAGCTTGTTAAGCTTTTCCGCCTGTTCGGGTGAAGTTATTGCACCGACTATCGGCTGACCCACTATATTGCCGTTTTTATCGACAACATATGTAGTCGGGTAAGAATACAGTCCCGATGTGAACTTTCCTGCCTCGCTGTTTGTGTCAAACCAAATATTTTTGTATGTTGCGCCTTTTTTTGACAAAATATCTTTTGCCTCGGAAATCTCCTTTTTATTGCCGTCAAGAGTAAATGAATTTATGCCGACAACCCCGCCGCCCTTTGCGGCAAGCTCCTTGTTGAGTGCCTCCAAATCCGCAAGCTCGCTTACGCAAGGTTTGCAGGAGGTGAACCAGAAGTTGACTACCGTTACGGTGTTGCCCGAGAAAAGGTCGCTGCTGTTTACGTCGTTGCCGTCGAGATCTTTACCGTTAAAGCTCGGAAATTTCATAAGCTTGCTCGCATCGCCTGCCATTCCGGCACTCGCCGCGTCAACGCATTCCCCGCTTGACGGCTTTTTTCCGCAGCCGGGATATTTTTGCTCCAGAATCGTAAGTTTTCCTTCTATCTCCTTAATCTGCTCCGCCGCAGCTTTAAGAATTTTATATTCATCTGCGCTGAAATCGCTCTTGCTCCCCTCTACCGTGCTTAAAAGGAAATCTCCGTAGTTTGTGCCGTCCTCAATCATCGGCGTATTTTTATTTGCCGATAAAAACACTTTTTCCCAAAGAGCCGAATTATTCGAGAGAATATCGTTTTCGGCTTGCAAAAGCTTATCGTAAAGCTTCGCAGCCTCGTCTGCGTCATTCGGCTCTTGTGCCATTAAAGTTTTAATATCGACATTGCTTTTTTTCTTCTCCGTTTTGTCGGCGGAGCACGCCACAAGGCCCAGCACAAGCACAAATGTCATAATAATTGCTGAAAGTTTGGTTGCTTTTGAAAATTTCACAGTTATTCCTCCGTTTTCTTACCTATTTTGATTTTTTATCATTTTTCGGCTTTTCATTGCCGCTTGAGAGTGTTTTCGGCAAATTGAAACCGTATCGAAAGCTTACCGCCTCCGTCGGACAGACACTGATGCACTTGCCGCAACGTATACATTCTGCGTGGTCGGGCGTTTTTGTAATATCAACGTCCATTTTGCACGCGCCTGCGCATTTTCCGCAGGAGACACATTTATGCTCATCAACCTTTATTCCGAACAGCGACACCTTGTTCATCAGCGCATAAAACGCGCCGAGCGGACAAATCCATTTGCAAAACGGGCGGTAAAACAGTATGCTCAAAAATATGATTGCAATTAAAACCGCCAGCTTCCATGTAAACAGCGAGCCTAAAGCCGAACGTATTCCCTCGTTGACTGCCGCGAGAGGAATTGCACCCTCAAGCACACCCTGCGGACAAATATACTTGCAAAAAAACGGGTCACCCATTCCGACATCATTTACAATCAGTGCCGGAAGCAATACGACCGCAAACAACAGCACCGCATATTTTAAATATGTCAATGGTTTCAGTTTTTCGGTTGACAGCTTTTTGCACGGGATTTTATGCAGTAAATCCTGAAACCATCCGAACGGGCAGAGAAATCCGCATATAAATCTGCCCAAAAGCACGCCGAATAATATCAAAAAGCCCGCTATATAATACGAAAACCGAAACTTTGACGAACCTGCCACTGCCTGAAACGAGCCTATCGGACACGCTCCGGTTGCCGCAGGACAGGAATAACAGTTAAGTCCCGGTACGCAAACCGCCTTGCCGCCGCCCGTATAAATGCTGCCCTTTAAAAAATTCGGCAGGTGTATGTTTGTTGCGAGCGTTGCCGCCGCCTGCACAAATCCTCTGTATCGGGTCAGTAAATGCGACGGCTTTTTCTTTTTCTTTTTCTTTTTCTTTTCCTTATCCAATTCCCACACACTCCAAACACAATCTTATCGCTTTTGCAAGTACGGTATCCGCTTCGCCTCTCATAGCACCGACGCACACCATCGCCGCCCCTGCAAGCAGCATAACACATTGAATTACGGCTTTTTTTGCCCTTAACAAACCGTTCGCTCCCTTCATTTTTGCCTCATTATATCACGGCGGGCATAAAATCTCTGTTAAGAATTGAAATTTAACAGAGATTTTATACTTTTATGTTATAATAACCTCACGAAACGAAAACAAAATCAAAGATTTTGACCGTTTCGGAGAACATTGAATGACTAAATTGCGGCTTTCGCCGCTGCACTTCGTGCGCTCCTGCTGTCGCAGGGAATTTATGATAAAATAACCTCACGAAACGAAAACAAAATCAAAGATTTTGACCGTTTCGGAGAACAT
>ENA-OXEX01000216-OXEX01000216.1-human-gut-metagenome-genome-assembly--contig:-NODE-216-length-33000-cov-6.967431_pt1 | contig 33000 bp, 30 predicted proteins | sample MGYA00249364_ERZ652261 | MGnify/ENA primary metagenome ERZ652261 (study PRJEB26925, sample SAMN05826642) | human gut metagenome | biome: ENVO:2100002; feature: ENVO:00000062; material: ENVO:00002003... | reverse complement strand
CTATCCTCTTCGTCGGCAGCGTCAGATGTGTATAAGAGACAGCCTCAGATAACATCCCGGGTGTCCCTGGCGTCGGTGAAAAAACCGCGCAGGCGCTGCTTCAGGGGCTGGGCGGGCTGGATACGCTGTACGCGGAATCGGATAAAATCGCCGGGCTCTCCTTCCGTGGCGCAAAAACCATGGCCGGAAAACTGGAAGAGAACAAAGAGGTGGCTTATCTCTCCTATAAGCTGGCCACAATCAAAACCGATGTCGAACTGGAGCTGGGCTGTGAGCAGCTTGAAGTGCAACAGCCTTCCGCTGACGATCTGCTGAGCCTGTTTAAGAAATACGAATTCAAGCGCTGGATCACTGACGTGGAAGCCGGTAAATGGCTACAGGCAAAAGGGGCCAAACCTGCTGCAAAGCCGAAGGAGACGATCGTCGTTGACGCAGAAGAGCAGGCAGAAGAAGAAGCCGTGGCGCTTTCCTTCGACAACTACGAAACCATTCTTGAAGAGTCGCAGCTGATCGCCTGGATCGAGAAACTGAAAAAGGCGCCGGTCTTTGCCTTTGATACCGAAACTGACAGCCTCGATAACATCTCTGCCAATATGGTTGGCCTGTCATTTGCGACAGAGCCGGGTATTGCCGCCTACGTTCCCGTGGCGCACGATTACCTGGATGCGCCGGAGCAGATTTCCCGTGAACGCGTGCTTGAGCTGCTGAAGCCGATCCTGGAAGACGCAAAGGCTCTCAAGGTTGGGCAAAACCTCAAGTACGACCGCGGCATTCTGCAAAACTATGGCATTGAACTGCGCGGGATTGCCTTCGACACAATGCTTGAATCCTACATTCTGGACAGCGTCGCGGGCCGCCATGATATGGATTCCTTATCTGACCGCTGGCTCAAGCACAAAACGATCACCTTTGAAGAGATTGCCGGTAAAGGAAAAAATCAGCTCACCTTTAACCAGATTGCTCTTGAAGAGGCGGGGCGCTACGCGGCGGAAGACGCTGATGTCACGCTGCAGCTGCACCTGAAGATGTGGCCAAAACTGCAGAAGCATGAAGGTCCGCTGAACGTGTTCCAGCATATTGAGATGCCGCTGGTGCCCGTGCTGTCACGCATTGAACGTAACGGCGTGAAAATCGACCCAACGGTGCTGCATAACCACTCCGGGGAGCTGGCGCAGCGTTTGACCGAGCTTGAGCAAAAAGCGCATGAGCTTGCAGGCGAGCCGTTTAACCTCTCTTCACCGAAGCAGCTGCAAACCATTCTGTTTGAAAAGCAGGGCATCAAGCCGCTGAAGAAAACCCCAGGCGGCGCGCCGTCAACCTCTGAAGAGGTGCTGGAAGAGCTGGCGCTGGACTACCCGCTGCCAAAAGTGATTCTGCAGTACCGTGGCCTCGCGAAGCTGAAGTCTACCTACACCGACAAGCTCCCGCTGATGATCAACCCGAAAACGGGTCGCGTGCACACGTCGTACCATCAGGCTGTCGCGGCGACCGGTCGTCTCTCATCAACCGATCCCAATCTGCAGAACATCCCGGTACGTAACGAAGAAGGCCGCCGTATTCGCCAGGCTTTCATCGCACCAGAGGATTATCTGATTGTCTCTGCTGACTACTCGCAAATTGAGCTGCGCATTATGGCGCATCTGTCACGCGACAAAGGTCTGCTGACCGCGTTTGCCGAAGGGAAGGATATCCACCGGGCAACCGCGGCGGAAGTCTTCGGCTTGCCGCTGGACAGCGTGACCAACGAGCAGCGCCGCAGTGCTAAGGCGATCAACTTCGGTCTGATTTACGGCATGAGCGCATTTGGTCTTTCGCGCCAGCTCAACATTCCGCGTAAAGAGTCGCAGAAGTATATGGATCTCTACTTCGAGCGTTATCCGGGCGTGCTGGAATATATGGAACGCACCCGCGCGCAGGCGAAGGAAAAAGGTTACGTCGAAACCCTGGATGGCCGCCGTCTCTACTTACCGGACATCAAATCCAGCAACGCGGCGCGTCGCGCTGGCGCAGAGCGTGCGGCGATCAACGCCCCGATGCAGGGTACCGCGGCTGACATTATTAAGCGTGCAATGATCGCCGTTGATGCCTGGCTGGAAGAAGAGAAGCCTCGCGTGAAAATGATCATGCAGGTACACGATGAACTGGTATTTGAAGTGCACAAAGACGACCTTGACGCCGTGTCGAAGAAGATCCACGAACTGATGGAAAGCAGCATGACGCTCGACGTGCCGTTGCTGGTGGAAGTGGGAAGTGGCGAAAACTGGGATCAGGCTCACTAACGGTTCTTCGCATAACGCGCTTTTTATGTAAGTTTGCAACATAACAACGCGCGTTTTGTGACAATCATTAGAATTCCCTATGTAAAGAATGAAAAAAAACTACAAAAAGTGCTTTTTCTGCAGCACAAAAAGGGGTAGAGTTGTCGGCGTAGGGTACAGAGGTAAGATGTTCTATCTTTCAGACCTTTTACTTCACGTAATCGGATTTGGCTGAATATTTTAGCCGCCCCAGTCAGTAATGACTGGGGCGTTTTTTATTGCGTCAAAGAAAAATTCAGGCAAAAAAAACGCGGCTATCGCCGCGCTCGGTATTACTCTTCTTCCGCTTCCGTCGCGGGTTCCAGCTCGCTAAACCAGGTGTCGAGCTTCTGACGCAGCTTGTCCACGCCCAGCTTTTTCAGGGAGGAGAACGGCTCAACCTGCACATCACCGTTGAACGCCAGCACCGCTTCGCGAACCATATTCACCTGCGCTTTACGCGCGCCGCTCGCCAGCTTATCGGCTTTTGTCAGCAGCACCAGCACGGCGATATCGCTTGCTACAGCCCAGTCGATCATCTGCTGATCCAGATCTTTAAGGGGATGGCGAATATCCATCAGCACCACCAGACCTTTCAGGCACAGGCGTTTTTCCAGGTATTCACCCAGCGCACGCTGCCACTTGATTTTCATCTCTTCCGGTACCTGCGCGTAACCGTAGCCCGGTAAGTCGACCAGGCGTTTGCCCTCAGCGACTTCAAACAGGTTGATCAGCTGGGTACGGCCAGGTGTTTTTGAGGTACGCGCCAGGCTCTTCTGATTGGTCAGCGTATTCAGGGCGCTGGATTTCCCCGCATTGGAGCGGCCAGCAAATGCCACTTCAATACCGGTATCAGAGGGAAGGTGGCGAATATCGGGCGCACTGGTGACAAAATGCGTCTGTTGGTAGTTCCAGGTAGTCACGTGGTCGTCTCCAAAATCGTAATCTGAAGGGGATTATACCCGAATGCAGGCAAAAGGCTTTTCTGATTGCTATGAGCTGTAGGCGAATGCCCCAACCGGTGTGAGAGATCGGCCAGTGATGCTATGGGAGATTTCAGAGAATTCGCAGGCGTCAAAAAAGCCAAACTGTTTTAAATCATAAGCTTATTTCCGGGTAATTGTCTGAAAAACCCTTTTTGTACCGTTTCGTTGCTTGTTAGTTTAACGGAACAAGGTAAAGTGTGCGTCAGGGCGAGGAAGCCAGCAGGATATCGACTTAAGGACAAGGGTCAGGAGCGCCAGGAGGCGAAGACGCAGGATTGTCAGGATGACCAGCGCCTGGAGGCGTTTTAAAAGGAAATGGAACCGTATCACGGACGGTATTAGCCAAGGGATAAACAGGGTTTGTTGTTGGCAAACACGGAAAGTCTGACCCGCTAAGGGTTGTGAGTCAGGAAAAAAGGCGACAGATTGCTCTGTCGCCTTTTTTCTTTGCTTGCTTTCTGCTAGATTTCGCCGCAATTCTATACTGAAGAAAACGACTTAAAGATAAAACATCATGAAAAAACCAACCTCCGCTGCGGGCGCGAAACGCCCTGCAAAAGCACGCCGCAAAACGCGCGAAGAACTGAACCAGGAAGCGCGCGATCGTAAACGCGACAAAAAACATCGCGGTCATACTGCGGGTAGCCGTGCCAACGGTGGTGGTGCAGCGGGTGCTTCTGCAAAAGGCAAACAGCAGAAAGACCCTCGTATCGGCAGTAAAACTCCCATTCCACTGGGCGTGACAGACACCCCGGTCACTAAGCAGCACAAACCAAAGAGCGAGAAACCTATGCTTTCACCGCAGGCTGAGCTGGATTTGCTGGAGAACGATGAGCGCCTGGACGCGCTGCTGGAACGTCTTGAAGAGGGTGAAACCCTGACCGCTGAAGAGCAGTCATGGGTGGATGCCAAACTGGATCGTATCGATGAACTGATGCAGAAGCTGGGCCTGTCATACGACGATGACGAAGATGAAGAAGAAGACGAGAAGCAGGAAGATATGATGCGTCTTCTGAAGGGTGGAAACTAACATTTGCACCCGGCAGGCACGATAGTCCTGCTTATAACCCTTCCGGTTATATGTTATCTGGTGTGGTTATTCGTTAAACTACGGCGGTTGTCGCGGCGACAGAAGTGGCTGCGCACCCGAGTGATGGCCCGCAACGGGGCCAGAACGGGCCGCCGTATACGAACGCGACACCAACGGAAGGAGTGAGCATGTCAGCACCAACTATCGACTGGGATTTGGCCCTAATCCAGAAATATAACTATTCCGGGCCGCGTTATACGTCATACCCCACCGCTCTGGAGTTCTCCGATGCCTTCGGCGAGGCTGATTTCCAGCATGCTGTCGCGCGCTATCCTGAGCGTCCGCTGTCGCTCTACGTCCATATTCCGTTCTGCCACAAGCTCTGCTACTTCTGCGGCTGCAATAAAATCGTTACCCGTCAGCAGCACAAAGCCGATCAGTATCTTGATGCCCTCGAACAAGAAATTGTCCATCGCGCACCGCTGTTTGCAGGCCGTCACGTCAGCCAGCTTCACTGGGGCGGCGGCACGCCAACCTATCTGAATAAAGCGCAAATAAGCCGCCTGATGACCCTGCTGCGCGGCAATTTCAGTTTTAACGCCGACGCTGAAATCTCGATCGAAGTCGATCCGCGTGAAATTGAGCTGGATGTACTGGATCACTTACGCGCCGAAGGCTTCAATCGTCTGAGCATGGGCGTGCAGGATTTCGATAAAGAGGTTCAGCGTCTGGTGAACCGCGAGCAGGACGAAGAGTTTATCTTTGCCTTGCTCAACCACGCGCGTGATATCGGCTTTACATCGACCAATATCGACCTGATTTACGGCCTGCCAAAGCAGACGCCGGAGAGCTTCGCCTTCACCCTGAAGCGCGTGGCCGAACTCAACCCGGACCGCCTGAGCGTCTTTAACTATGCGCACCTGCCGACCCTCTTTGCCGCCCAGCGCAAAATCAAAGATGCCGATCTTCCTTCAGCCCAGCAGAAGCTGGATATTCTGCAGGAAACCATCACCTCGCTGACCGAAACCGGCTATCAGTTTATCGGGATGGATCACTTTGCCCGTCCGGATGACGAGCTGGCGATTGCTCAGCGGGAAGGCGTTCTGCACCGCAACTTCCAGGGCTACACGACGCAGGGCGATACCGATTTGCTGGGAATGGGCGTCTCCGCCATCAGTATGATTGGCGACTGTTACGCGCAGAACCAGAAAGAGCTGAAGCGCTACTACCAGCAGGTTGATGAAACGGGCAACGCGCTGTGGCGCGGCATTGCGTTAACGCGCGACGACTGCATCCGTCGCGATGTCATTAAGGCGCTCATCTGCAACTTCCGTCTCGATTTCAGCGACGTTGAGTCGCAGTGGGATCTGCACTTCAGCGATTATTTTGCGGAAGACCTGAAGCTGATTGCACCGCTGGCGAAAGACGGGCTGGTGGATGTGTCTGAGAGCGCGATTGAGGTCACCCCGAAAGGGCGTCTGTTGATTCGTAATATCTGCATGTGCTTTGATGCGTACCTGCGCCAGAAAGCGCGCCTGCAGCAGTTCTCGCGGGTGATTTAAGGCGCATTGCCAAAAGCACGAAACGTAGGCCGGGTAAGGCGAAGCCGCCACCCGGCTTTTACGTTCAACTCGCTAGCTAAACAGCCCAACCAGCGCCGCGCACAGCATAGCCGCAACGGCTGTTTGTGGCGTGTGGCTTTCAGCGGCTCCGCTAGAGAGCATATTCACGATTGTTTCCAGCATGATGTTCACCCCCAATTTCCGGGCACGATCATACAAAACTCATCGGAACAGTAAAGCGCAAAATAACGGCAATTTGCGCTCAATTAATAACCTTTACACAGCGACGTACGATCACTCCATTCCCAGCTCTTTAAGCTTGCGCGTCAGGGTATTACGTCCCCATCCCAGCAGGCGAGCGGCTTCCTGCTTATGACCCTGAGTATGACGAAGCGCGGTAGTTAATAGCGTACGCTCCATCTCTGGCTGAGCTTCAGACAGCAGGTTTTGATGACCGGAACGCAGCGCGCGGTCGGCCCACTGCGCCAGCAGCGTCGCCCAGCTGTCCGGCAGCGCGTGCCCGGTACTGCTTTCAGGCGCGGTCGCTTCAAACAGTTCGGCCGGTAAATCCTGAATCAGCACTTCCTGCCCGGCGGCCATCACGGTTAACCAGCGGCAGGTGTTTTCCAGCTGACGCACGTTGCCCGGCCACGCCAGACGCGTCAGAGCGGCATCGGTTTCCGGGTGAAGCTGCTTGGCTTCCACACCCAGCTCGCGGGCGGCCACCTGCAGGAAATGGCGTGCCAGGCGGGGAATATCTTCCCGACGCTCACGCAGCGGCGGCAGATGAACGCGGATGACGTTCAGACGATGGAATAAATCCTCGCGGAATTTTCCTTCCTGAACGCGTTGCTCCAGGTTCTGATGGGTCGCGGCGATAATACGCACGTCCACCTTCACCGGCGCATAGCCGCCCACGCGATAAAACTGCCCGTCGGCCAGCACGCGCAGCAGGCGGGTCTGGACATCCAGCGGCATATCGCCGATCTCATCCAGGAACAGCGTACCGCCGTCGGCCTGTTCGAACCGCCCCTGGCGAATGGTATTGGCGCCGGTAAATGCCCCTTTTTCATGGCCGAACAGTTCGGACTCAATCAAATCCTTCGGGATCGCCGCCATATTCAGGGCGATGAACGGCGCTTTTGCCCGCGGACTGTGGCGGTGCAATGCATGCGCCACAAGCTCTTTACCGGTTCCCGACTCACCGTTAATCAATACGCTGATGGACGAGCGGGACAAACGACCAATAATGCGAAACACGTCCTGCATCGCCGGCGCTTCACCGATGATGTCTGTCGTTGGCCCAAAATCGGGCGCGTGGCGCGGCTGTTGCTGCTCCTGATAATGGCTAATCGCGCGCTCAACCAGCGCCACCGCTTCGTCGATATCAAAGGGTTTGGGCAGGTAATCGAACGCCCCTTGCTGATAGGCGCTCACTGCGGCATCCAGATCGGAGTGCGCGGTCATTATGATGACCGGAAGCATAGGGTGGCGTTGTTTGATCTGCTTTAACAGCGCCAGCCCGTCCATGCCCGGCATGCGAATATCCGAAAGCAGAACATCTGGCGTTTTGGTGGTGAGTGCGTCGAGCACTTCGCTGCCGCTCTCAAACGTCGTGCAGCTTAATCCTGCCCCTGTGAGCGCGCGTTCAAGCACCCAACGGATGGAGCTATCGTCATCGACTACCCAGACTATCCCTCGTTGCATAAACGTCACCTTTATTTTTTAATCGGCAGGAAAACCGAAAACTCGGTATGTCCCGGCCAACTGGTAAATTCAATTTTCCCGGAGTGTTGATCGATCAAACTGCGGGCAATGGATAAGCCCAGGCCGGTTCCGCCTTCGCGACCGCTTACCATCGGGTAGAACAGGGTGTCCTGCAAATGCGATGGAATGCCGGGCCCGTTATCCTCAACGTCGATTCGGGCGGCCAGCCGGTAGCGCACGCCGTGTAACGTGAGCTGGAAGGCGGTACGGGTGCGTAAAATAATCTCGCCGCCTTCAGGTCCCAGCGCCTGCAGGGCATTACGCACAATATTCAACAGGACCTGCTCAATCTGGTCCGGGTCATGGGCCAGTTCCGGCAGGCTTGGGTCGTAATCACGTACCAGCGTGACGTTCTCCGGCAGCTCCATTGAGACGAGCTTCACCACCCGCTCAGCCACTTTATGGATGCTTTCCGTTACGTGCATTCCCGGCTGCTGCGGACCCAGAAGACGGTCTACCAGATTCCGCAGACGGTCCGCCTGCTCAATGATGACGTTGGTATACTCTGCCAGCGCGGGGTCGGGCAGCGCCTTGGTCAGAAGCTGCGCCGCGCCGCGTAATCCACCCAGCGGGTTTTTGATTTCATGCGCCAGACCGCGCACCAGGTCACGGGCGGCAATCTGCTGCGCATGCTGAAGCTGCTCCTGGCTCAGTCGACGCTGATTATCCATCGGCGCCATTTCCAGCAGGATCAGACCTTCGGGAAGACGCTGCGCGGTCAGCGACAGAATGTGCGAGCGCCCGTCGATCACCAGCGTGACTTCGTTATCGGTAAACCCCTGGCCAGCCTGCAAACTTTCCTGCATCAGGCCAATATTCAGCGAAAAATAGCTCAGGAGTTCAGGAAGCGGGGTGCCAAACAGTTTACGTGCGCTTTGGGCGAGCAGCTGCTGCGCGGCCGGGTTGGCGTAATGAACGGCCAGCTCGTCATCGACCAGCAATATGCTGTTAATCAAAGAATTGAGGATCTGCCCAGCATCGGGCAGCGTGCCAGTTGCCATTCAGCAGTCTCCTGGAGTCGTTTGCACTAATTTAGTGCAGTATAGCGTTTTCGGCGTAAAAAGCGCGTGAGATCAGGTTGTTGGTGGAGAAAAAAGCCCATCCGGAGATGGGCTAAAAGTTTCCACGGCAACTACCCCCGGCGCTTATCACGCCGGGTAAAACAACTTTAATTAAACGCTGTAGTACAGCTCGAACTCAACCGGGTGTGGAGTCATACGCACGCGGTCGTTCTCTTCCATACGCAGGGCGATGTAAGCATCGATAGCGTCGTCAGTGAATACGCCACCTGCAGTCAGGAACTCGCGGTCTGCGTCCAGCGCCTGCAGGGCTTCTTCCAGAGAGCCAGCAACCTGTGGGATCTCTTTCGCTTCTTCTGGCGGCAGGTCGTACAGGTTTTTGTCCATCGCTTCGCCCGGATGAATCTTGTTCTTGATACCGTCCAGACCGGCCATCAGCAGTGCTGCGAAGCACAGGTATGGGTTAGCCGCTGGGTCCGGGAAGCGAACTTCGATACGACGCGCTTTAGGAGAAGCCACCACCGGGATACGGATAGAAGCAGAACGGTTACGTGCAGAGTAGGCCAGCATCACTGGCGCTTCGTAGCCCGGGACCAGACGCTTGTAGGAGTTCGTGGTTGGGTTCGCCAGGGCGTTGATCGCTTTAGCGTGTTTGATAACACCACCGATGTAATACAGCGCCTGCTCGGACAGACCGGCATATTTGTCGCCAGAGAACAGGTTGGTACCGTTCTTGGACAGAGACATGTGGCAGTGCATACCGGAACCGTTATCGCCAAACATTGGTTTTGGCATGAAGGTCGCGGTTTTACCGAAACGGTGCGCAACGTTGTGCACAACGTATTTGTAGATCTGAATTTCGTCCGCTTTTTTGGTCATGGTGTTGAAGCGGGTTGCCACTTCGTTCTGACCAGCAGTCGCCACTTCGTGGTGGTGAGCTTCAACAACCAGGCCCATCTCTTCCATCACCAGACACATGGTGGAACGAATGTCCTGAGCAGAGTCGACCGGAGGAACCGGGAAGTAACCGCCTTTCACGCCAGGACGGTGACCTTTGTTACCACCTTCGTATTTGGTGGAGGAGTTCCATGCACCTTCGATGTCGTCGATAGCCACGTGGGAGCCAGAAATAGAAGCACCGAAGCGGATGTCATCGAACAGGAAGAATTCTGGCTCTGGCCCGAACAGAACGGTGTCTGCGATGCCGGTAGAACGCAGGTACTCTTCAGCGCGTTTCGCGATAGAACGTGGGTCGCGGTCGTAGCCCTGCAGCGTGCCTGGCTCGAGGATGTCGCAACGGATGATCAGGGTTGGTTCTTCGAAGAACGGATCAATGACCGCAGTGGTTGCATCTGGCATCAGAACCATGTCGGATTCGTTAATGCCTTTCCAGCCACCAATGGAGGAGCCGTCAAACATTTTGCCTTCTTCAAAGAATTCGGCGTTCACCTGATGAGCAGGGATTGTGACGTGCTGTTCTTTCCCTTTGGTATCGGTGAAGCGCAGATCAACAAACTTCACTTCATGTTCGTTCAGCATCGTCAAAACGTGTTCAGCGGACATACTTAACTCTCCAGATTGGTCATTGTCGTCGTGGTAACGAGGTCTTCAATTTCTGTTTGTACTGGCTGGTGCCATGTATTTTTTATAAAGCGAAATCTGTGCCAACTTTTAAAACACCCCAAAAAGGCGTTATCATGCGCACCATAGTGCAAAAGGGCTGCACCACAATGGATTTGTTGCACCAGTATAGTGCTTCAATGTGAACATTGAGCACCATATTGGTGCAATTTACGTTAAAGTGCCCTTTTACCGCTCCGTGAAAGCGATCACAAAGCATCTCTGCAATACTTGTTTGCGGGGGATGTTTGTGATCCTGTTTTGTAGTGCGATTAATCCGTGTACAATAACGCGCTATTTCTAAATGCCTGAGGCAAAGTTGTGATCGAAAATTTGCGTAACATCGCCATCATCGCGCACGTAGACCATGGTAAAACTACCCTGGTTGACAAGCTGCTGCAGCAATCCGGTACGTTTGATGCGCGTGCCGAAACCCAAGAACGCGTGATGGACTCCAACGATTTGGAGAAAGAGCGTGGGATTACCATCCTCGCGAAAAACACCGCGATTAAATGGAATGACTACCGTATCAACATCGTTGATACCCCAGGGCACGCCGACTTCGGTGGTGAAGTTGAACGTGTAATGTCCATGGTAGACTCCGTTCTGCTGGTCGTTGACGCAATGGATGGCCCAATGCCACAGACGCGCTTCGTGACCAAAAAAGCTTTTGCCCATGGTCTGAAGCCAATCGTTGTTATCAACAAAGTTGACCGCCCTGGCGCGCGTCCTGACTGGGTTGTTGACCAGGTCTTCGACCTGTTCGTTAACCTCGATGCGACCGACGAGCAGCTGGACTTCCCTATCGTTTACGCCTCTGCGCTGAACGGTATCGCAGGTCTGGACCACGAAGACATGGCTGAAGACATGACCCCGCTGTATCAGGCGATTGTTGACCGTGTTCCTGCGCCAAACGTCGATCTCGACGGCACCCTGCAGATGCAGATCTCTCAGCTCGACTACAACAACTACGTTGGTGTAATCGGCATTGGTCGTATCAAGCGCGGTAAAGTGAAGCCTAACCAGCAGGTCACTATCATCGATAGCGAAGGCAAAACCCGTAACGGTAAAGTTGGTAAAGTACTGACTCACCTGGGTCTTGAGCGTATCGAGAGCGACATCGCTGAAGCGGGCGACATCATCGCTATCACCGGTCTGGGTGAGCTGAACATCTCCGACACCATCTGCGATCCGCAGAACGTCGAAGCGCTGCCAGCCCTGTCCGTTGATGAACCAACCGTAACCATGTTCTTCAACGTCAACACCTCTCCGTTCTGTGGTAAAGAAGGTAAGTTCGTTACCTCTCGTCAGATCCTTGACCGCCTGAACAAAGAGCTGGTGCACAATGTTGCGCTGCGCGTTGAAGAAACCCCGGATGCAGACGCATTCCGCGTTTCTGGTCGTGGTGAGCTGCACCTGTCTGTTCTGATTGAGAACATGCGTCGTGAAGGTTTCGAAATGGCGGTTTCCCGTCCGAAAGTAATCTTCCGCGAGATCGATGGCCGTAAACAAGAGCCATTCGAAAACGTAACGCTGGACGTTGAAGAGCAGCACCAGGGTTCTGTGATGCAGGCTCTGGGTGAGCGTAAAGGCGACCTGAAAAACATGAATCCAGACGGCAAAGGCCGCGTACGTCTCGACTACGTGATCCCAAGCCGTGGTCTGATCGGCTTCCGTTCAGAGTTCATGACCATGACCTCCGGTACCGGTCTGCTGTACTCCACCTTCAGCCACTACGACGACGTGCGTCCGGGCGAAGTGGGCCAGCGTAACAACGGCGTGCTGATCTCCAACGGTCAGGGTAAAGCGGTTGCGTTTGCGCTGTTCGGTCTGCAGGATCGCGGTAAGCTGTTCCTGGGTCACGGTGCTGAAGTTTATGAAGGCCAGATCATCGGTATTCACAGTCGTTCTAACGACCTGACCGTAAACTGCCTGACCGGTAAGAAACTGACCAACATGCGTGCGTCCGGTACTGACGAAGCAACTGTTCTGGTTCCACCGATCAAGATGACTCTGGAGCAGGCTCTGGAATTCATCGATGATGACGAACTGGTAGAAGTGACTCCACAGTCAATTCGTATCCGTAAACGTCACCTGACCGAGAACGATCGTAAACGTGCGATGCGCGGTCCGAAAGAAGACTAATACGGCTAATGCGTATTAAAAAAAGCCGCTGAGAAATCAGCGGCTTTTTTATTGTTATTTGAAGCTGTATTTCACCCCCAGCATCCCCTGGGTATCGCTGTAGCCTTTGTCGCCTAACTGCTGAGCCACATTGCCCCATACGCTAAGCTGCGGCGTAATCTGTCCCTCTACACCTGTTTTAAGTTCACCGATATTGCGAGTACCGCGCATTTCATTGCTGACGTCATCCATGCGGATGCGCGTGGTCTGGGTATTGTGGATCCAGTTCGCCTCGATAAACGGCTGGAAGGTACGGGATTTACCGTCGTCAATCGCGTTATGTCCGCTGATATAGGCCTTCACGCCGAGACGTGTCATCAGGTTTCCCTGAGTCTCGTCTTTCACCCGCGTGCCGTTGCGCTCGCGATGGTCGTCAGCCTGCACGTCCATCCAAACGGCCTGCGCTTTCGGCTGGAGCCAGTAGCTGTTGCGGCCGCTTTCGCCCACCTTAACGCTATAGCCAGCTTCTACAGAGGCGGTTATGCCGCTGGAGCGATAACGCTCAGTCGCCTGATCCTGTCCCATCACCTTATTGTCGAACCAGTTATATAGCATCCAGCTATCAACGTAGGTACCACTTTTATCCGCGTCGTTTGCGTACCAGGTACCGTACAGACCGACGCTATAGCCATTCACTTCGCCACGCGAGTGGTATCCGGTCAGGCTGGAAGCACTCCGGCTCTGGCTGTTGCCGTAGCCCGCCATCAGGCCAAGATGCCAGCGATCCAGGCCGTCGGTGCTCCACTGGGCGACATCACCACCCAGCTGCAGCACGTAGCGATTGGCAGTCGTTTTTAACTGGCCGCTGCCGTCTCTGAAACGCGTATGGCCGCCGACGTTACGCATCCACAGGCTCGTTACTTTTTGCTCGCCGGTGAGCAGGTCGGTGTACTGCGTTTCACCCAGACGGTCGTGCAGGCGGGTCATAAACAGCGTATTTGCCGCATAGCTGTTCGCCTGATAGCTACCAAATTCCGGGCGATACTGATGCTCGCTTTTCGGTGGTGCAGCAGGAGGGACCGGTTCCTGCGGCGGAATCACCGGGTCGACGGGTGGCTCCACAGGGGCAACCGGTGGGTCCACAGGGTCAACAGGCGGGTCTACCGGGTCGACCGGCGGGTCCACAGGATCAACGGGTGGGTCAACGGGCTCAGCCAGGCTGGTCAGAAACCAGTTTTTCCCTTTTTGCACAACGTTATAGTCATAACCCCCCGCCACGATACGGCTGGCCTTCTCGAACGTCCCGTCCGAGTTACCGCCAACGCTGACAATTTCAATCCCTTCTACGGTTTGTGCGCCAGTACCGCCAATGTTATTCACTAACACCTCGGTATGACCGGAGGTGTCGCCTTCAACGATCAGTTTGTCCGTTTCCGAGGCGTCGTCAAACAGCACGGTATTGAAAACCAGCTTGCCGCCGTTGCCGATAAAATCGTCACTGATGGTCAGGGTTTGCCACGCCGCATCCTCAGAATGCTGGAAATTAATCGTACCGCCCGCATTCAGCGTCAGGCTGGTCAGCGTTGAGCTGTCGCGCATATTCCACACGGCATCATTCATCGTAAGCGCGATAGTCCCGGTACCGTTGGCGTTGCTCTCAATATAAGACGCTCCGTTCCAGAGTGAGTTGTCATCCATATTCAGCATAATGGTACTGTTTTGAGCCGGAAGCGTGCTGGTGGCCGCGACGCCGCCTGCGGAGAGGATATCGCCGTTGAGGACAAATTTTCCGCCCGCCGAGGCATCAATCACGCCACCGTTGCCGGCGTTCAGAGCGTAGCTTCCGCTGTCGCGCTGGCCTGCGGTGGTAACGGTTGCGCCACCCTCAAGCGTTATCACGCCGCGTGACCAGGCATACATCCCGTGCGGCGCCTGCGCGGAACTGCTGGTTTTCTCGCTGCTGTTGACTGCAATGGTGACGTTATCCCCAATATTCACCGCGCCTGTGTACGCATAGACGCCATGCGCGCTGGCACCGTTGGTGGTGATGGTCGCGCCTTCATCAAGGGTGATGGTTGACGAGCCGGTAGAATAAACCCCGGAGGCGCTGGCCGCGTCGGTGGTAATCGCCGCGTTTTTTCCCAGCTCAATTTTTGACGCGGAACCTGCATACAGGCCGTAGGCCGATGTGCCGTACGTTTCGATGGCGGCCTCATTCCCCAGACGGACGTATGAGCCGCTCTGGTTGGTGCGAATCCCCTCGGCGTAGGTACCACGCGTAACTATATGCGCACGATCGCAGACGATAACGTTATTTTTGGCCTTTGACGCATCATTCAGTGCATAGGCGCTAATGCCTCGACCGGTACTGCCGGTGGTTTCGATATAGAGATCGTCACCCACATAAATATTGGCGGAGCCGAGAGATCCCTGGCTGAAGGAGCTGTATCCGGCGTTAATGCCGTCACCGCTTTGGCCATTAACGTAAATATGGGTGCGGTCGCCGGTAATGATAAACACCGGGTTGTCCGGCGTGTTCATACCATGGGTGCGGATGCCGTCGACGTCTTTACCATTATTGGCAGCCACTTTTGACTGGGTTCGAATAGTCAGATCGTCACCAAATATCACCCCCGGGCTGCCGGACGTGGAGTTCTGAATAACGGTGACTGAATGCTCAAAGGCTTCCGCCCCCGGTCCTTCGAGGGTGATCCCATCTCCGTAGATCGGGATATTACCCGCGCTGTACTGGTAGACATAGTTAGGATCGCCGGTATTTTTGCTAAAGTTCGCATTTGCCGTTGCAGGAATCAGCGCCTGTATTTCTGCAGGCAAATCCGTCACTGCTCCCGAGGCAGGTAAATTAGCAAAGTCTATTACCGCCGCATGTGCGGTAAATAGCGCTGACGATAACGCCAGAGAAATCGCAGCGGCGATTGGTGAGTGTTTTAAATATGGCATAACTGCCCCCTTTCTTTCAGGCGTAGAACATCCTCCACAGCATTAAATGTGGGTATGTTAAGTGGTTGAAATTACAAAATAGAAACGAGAATTTTATGAATGCTGATACCTAATTTCCTTTCAAGTCGTATTTTATGAACATAAATTTTTTTTACATCAATGCTGTCTGTTTTTATAATCTCCTGGAGGCACGCTCCTGATAAAAACCTGTTAAGTAAAGTGAATTCGACGGTATTCAACTTACTTCCTCGTCTGCTATTCACCCGTCTGCCGGAGAAAAGATGGCTAATTTTTTCCTGTAATATAACGCCCTTATCATCTGAATAAATAACTCCCTTTATTTCACTGCGCTGATTGAATAAGTAATTAGCTAGCGCCTCCAGCCTGCGGTCCGTGATAATCACGATATTCATGTTGGTTATCGCCAGACGTTCAATCCATTGCGGATCGGCAAGTGCGCGCAGGTTATACATCGAAAAGTCTACAAAAATAAACCCACGTGACAGGTGATTCTTGTTCCCACGCAATATCTTATTTTCAATTGCAGTCTGCAAAAAATGATTACCAACCGGCCAAACCGCGAACGAGGCGTTGCCACAGTATTGTGATCGTACTGCGTTATCTGGATATAACTGACAGGACAATTCACAGCTTATACAGCGGACAACCTTTTGCGACGATGTTATCATCCAGTCCACTCCTGTCTTATTTTCATTATCAATATTTCACTGCCGTTCAAATGTGTCAATCTTGAAACATATCTCGTAATCCTGTCTTATTTATAAAAAATAATGGCAGGGAATATAAATTCCTGGTGGTCTCTATTCCGTCAGGCCGTCGTCATAGCGAAAGAACATCAGCTGGCAGAAGTGAACCAGGAATATTCATCAATCCTTTAAGATTATTCGACAAAAAAAAGGCGAAAAGCAAATTTACGAAATAGCACTAATAGCTAAAAATTTGTTTCTTAAATCTGCCGTAACGGTAGTCTTTCCTCTGGTTGCGGCTCAATATAATTATTTGGCCTGGTGAAGTGTAATGAAATCTCATTATGTCGTTTTAGATGAGGGAAACCTAAGAAAAGCAGCCTGTAACAGTTTGAAAAATAATACGTTGTTTTTAATCTTAGGTGGGGTGGTATCGCGTCCTAATCCATCTGACCTATAATGTTGTTAAATATACGTATATGTTTTTAGCGTATAAAGTTAAGCATTATTATCGCAGAGGAAAGGAAAATTGTATCTCATTAACAAGTTGGTCGAGTATGATCCAGAAAACAAAACGCTGGTGAATCATATTACCGGGCGCTCGATACAATTGCAGCTTCCTGCCAATCTCTGTTTTCTTTATCTCGTCACCCATCCTGGGGAAATTATTTCGCAAAACCAGCTCATGGTGGTGGGATGGGGAGAGCGTAATGACGTCACCACACCGAATACCTTTTACCAGGCCATTTTGACATTACGCAATGCTCTGGCTGAGGTAGGGTTACCGCGCGATACGGTAAAAACGATTTCTCGCCGCGGGCTGATGCTTTCCGAAGCCACTCAGGTTGAAGTATTTACCCCAACCGCTGAGCCCGTGATGATTAATAAAGGTGCGGTATTAGCTGATGGCACGGCGATGCAGATGCCGGTCTGGTTGATAATAACCACTACGCTTTTGCTGATCGCACTTATCAATGGGGTAATATTATATAAGCATCACCAGAACATGCCGTTTAGCCACTTCATTCCACTTTCAACGGGCAGCACGACCAACGCCTGCCAGCTTTTTTATGCACCTAATGAACATATTCAGGATCATTACTTGCGCCTGTTAAAAAACAATCCCGGTCTGTGCGCCGAAAAACGATACGTCTTCCTCATCGGCTATAGTAAAACGGAGCGAATCGCGGCGTTTGTCTGTAATAACGATGCGCGACGTAACGCGGCAGCATTATGTACCACGCATTATTTTTGGGCACATGAGCAATGAAGACACTCCGGAACCGTATTATTTTACTGGCAGCATTTCTGATGGCCGCTCTCACCAGCGGCTGGTTAGCGTATTCGCATTTCTCGAGTTCGCCGATACGCTGTACAGGTGATGTGGAGTGGACGATTGGTAAAAACCGATTTGTGGGTACGGTTTCCTGGCGGATGCAGCATCGGGAGGGGTCTACCGTCATTAACGGTAAATTATTTGGTCAGACGGTTTCTGAAGTTAACCGGACCATCTATTTTCACTACAGCTATCATCAGAACGCGCGCGTATTAAATAACGATCGTATTGTTAAAACCTTCGCCGATGATGCGGATGAGGCTGATATCAACGCCACGCTGCCGGGTTTTTATCGTACGCCGGGAAGAGAGCTGAGCCTGATGATCGATGAGTATCGCGGGGCCTGGCTTTTCGCCGCGTCAAACGTCCCTTCACTTTACTGTCGTAAAAGCGCCCCGTAAAAATCGATCGCACACCTTAGGCAGCACGCATAGTCAAATCTCTCTATTCCCGCTACAGTTATCTCTCCACGGCGAGCAGGAGATAACCATGCTTTATATCTTTGATTTAGGAAACGTAATCGTCGATATCGATTTTAATCGCGTGCTGGGGGCGTGGAGCGACTTTAGCCGCGTTCCGCTGGCGACGCTGAAGCAGAATTTCGCGATGGGCGAGACCTTCCATCAGCATGAACGCGGCGAGATTAGCGATGAAGAGTTCGCTGAACGTTTCTGTCAGGAGATGGATCTACCCTTAAGCTACGAGCAGTTTTCACACGGCTGGCAGGCAGTATTTGTCGCCATCCGGCCTGAAGCGATCGACATCATGCATAAGCTTCGCGAGCAGGGCCATCGGGTCGTTGTGTTGTCCAATACCAACCGTCTGCACACCACGTTCTGGCCTGAGGAATACCCTGAAGTTAAGGCGGCGGCCGACAAGATCTATCTTTCGCAAGAGATGGGGATGCGTAAGCCTGAAGCGCGAATTTATCAGGCTGTTCTGCAGTCAGAGGGATTCACCGCGGCCGATGCGGTCTTTTTCGACGACAACGCCGATAATATAGAGGGAGCTAACCAGTTGGGTATAACGTCAATTCTGGTGACCGGAAAAGAGACGATACCAAACTACTTCGCGAAGCAGCTATGCTAAAAACCGTTCATCAAAAAGCCACGCATCATACTCGCCCGCTGAGGGCCTGGCTGAAACTGCTCTGGCACCGTATTGATGAGGACAACATGACCACGCTGGCGGGTAACCTCGCCTACGTGTCATTGCTCTCATTAGTGCCGCTGGTGGCGGTCATCTTTGCCCTGTTTTCCGCCTTTCCGATGTTTGCGGACGTCAGCCTGCAGCTTCGTCATTTTGTCTTCGCTAATTTCATTCCTGCAACCGGGGATGTCATCCAGAACTACATTGAGCAGTTTGTCGCCAATTCCAGCAAGATGACGGCAGTGGGGGCATGCGGTCTTATCGTTACCGCGCTGCTGTTGATGTATGCCATCGATAACGCGCTGAACACGATCTGGCGGAGTAAAAAAGCGCGGCCAAAAGTGTATTCCTTTGCCGTGTACTGGATGATCCTCACGCTGGGGCCGCTGCTGGCCGGGGCGAGCCTGGCGATCAGTTCGTATCTCCTTTCCTTGCGCTGGGCGAGTGATTTAAACGGCGTAATTGATAATGCGCTTCGCATCTTCCCGCTGATCCTGTCGTGGCTCTCGTTCTGGCTGCTCTATAGCGTCGTGCCGACCACGCGCGTGCCTAACCGCGATGCGGTTGTGGGGGCGCTGGTGGCGGCGTTGCTTTTTGAGCTCGGTAAAAAAGGGTTTGCCCTCTACATCACCATGTTTCCGTCCTATCAGCTGATTTACGGCGTGCTGGCGGTGATCCCCATTTTGTTTGTCTGGGTCTACTGGACCTGGTGTATCGTCTTGCTTGGTGCCGAAATAACTGTCACTCTCGGTGTGTACCGCGAACTTAAAAAAGCAGCAGAAGCTGAAAAACAATTAGAAGCAGACCAACCATGATTGCATTGATACAGCGCGTAACCCGTGCCAGCGTCACCGTGGAGGGAGAGGTGACGGGTGAAATTGGCCCAGGACTTTTGGTGTTGTTAGGTGTCGAAAAGGATGACGACGAACAAAAAGCCAACCGCTTGTGTGAGCGCGTGCTGGGCTACCGTATTTTCAGCGATGCGGAAGGCAAGATGAACCTGAACGTCCAGCAGGCGGGCGGCAGCGTGCTGGTGGTTTCCCAGTTTACGCTGGCAGCGGATACCGAGCGCGGCATGCGCCCGAGTTTCTCTAAAGGCGCCGCGCCGGATCGTGCTGAAGCACTTTACGAATACTTTGTTGAGCGTTGTCGCCAGCAGGAAATGAATACGCAAACCGGACGATTCGCTGCAGATATGCAGGTTTCGCTGGTGAACGATGGCCCCGTCACATTCTGGCTTCAGGTATGAGCCAACTGGCGGCGTGGCCGCGGGTAACAAGAGAGAGTACAGCTATGTATCACCTTCGAGTACCGCAAACGGAAGAAGAGTTAGACGCTTATTACCAGTTCCGCTGGGAAATGCTGCGCAAGCCACTGCATCAGCCAAAAGGATCTGAACGCGACGCCTGGGATGCGATGGCTCACCATCAGATGGTGATGGACGAAGAGGGTAACCTCGTCGCCGTCGGGCGCTTGTATATCAACGCCGATAACGAAGCGTCGATTCGCTTTATGGCGGTTCATCCCTCCGTTCAGGACAAAGGTCTGGGAACGCTAATGGCGATGACCCTTGAGTCCGTCGCCCGTCAGGAAGGCGTTAAGCGCGTCACCTGTAGCGCCCGCGAAGATGCCGTAGAGTTTTTTGCCAAGCTCGGTTTTGTGAATCAAGGGGAAATCACGACCCCGCAAACCACGCCGATTCGTCATTTTTTGATGATCAAACCCATCGCCACGCTGGATGATATTCTTCATCGCGCCGACTGGTGTGGACAGCTTCAGCAGGCCTGGTATCAGCACATTCCGCTCAGCGAAAAAATGGGCGTGCGCATTCAGCAGTACACCGGACAAAAATTTATTACCACCATGCCGGAAACCGGTAATCAGAACCCGCACCACACCCTGTTTGCCGGAAGTCTTTTCTCACTGGCCACGCTCACCGGGTGGGGTCTCATCTGGCTGATGCTTCGCGAGCGTCATCTGGGTGGCACGATCATTCTCGCCGATGCCCACATTCGCTATAGCGCACCGATAAGCGGCAAGCCGAGCGCCGTGGCCGATCTGGGGTCACTGGGCGGCGATCTTGACCGTCTGGCACGCGGCCGCAAAGCGCGCGTTCAAATGCAGGTCGAACTGTTTGGCGATAAAACACCGGGCGCGGTGTTTGAAGGCACCTACATTGTTCTTCCGGCGAAGCCCTTCGGCGCGTATGAAGAGGGTGGGAACGAGGAGGAGTAATCTTCTGTTCATTCACCTCGGGCGTGCTTAATCCGCCCGGCGATATCCCGCATAAGGTCTCGCGCTGACTGGCTGACGCCGCCAAGCTGAAAGAAGCCATGGATGACGCCCAGCCAGCGCTGAGCAGTACATTTCACACCATGCTCAGTCAGATGCTGATACAACATTTCTCCCTCATCGCATAGCGGATCGTACTCTGCGGTAATGATGTGCACTGGCGGAAGCCCGTAAAAATCATCGCGCCACAGCGGGCTGGCTTCCGGATGCTGGCGGTCAGTCTCTGCGAGATACATTTCATATCCGCTGAGCAGGGTATCGCGGGTGATAATATAATCCGTGCCATTAAGGGCATAGCTTTCAAAACTGGCCGTGGCGTCGAGCATGGGATAGATAAGAATAAGCTGTACAGGTTGCCAAAGCTTTTTAACCTTAAGCCGCAGCGCCGTTACCAGCGCCAGATGTCCTCCTGCGCTGTCTCCACAGAGGGTGAGCCGGTTCTTATCTACGCCTAATTTGTCTGCATACTGCCAGACCAGATCTGCACCTCTTTCAGCATCGTCATGTGCGGCGGGGAAGGTATGCTCCGGCGCTAACCTGTACTGAACCGCGATCACCCGGCAATTGCCGTAGCAGGCTAACTGACGGAGTTGGTTGTCATGGGTTTCAAAGCCGCCGCTGATAAAACATCCGCCGTGATAGTAGATGGCAGCAGGCAATATTTCAGGGGCATTAAGAGGTGCAAATACCCGAATGGTAAGGCCCTCAAGCACTAGCGTCTCCACCTGAACGCGCGTTTCTGTCTTCCCGGCAAGCCCCGTGCTGGCAATGTACCCTGCTCGTCGTACCTCAATGGTCTGTCGACGTGACGAAGGCCGGCCTGCAGCGATAAATCCCTGAACCAGCTGCGCAATACCCTGTTCCAGTGCCATGAAAATTCCCTTTAACTGTATGGATATACAGCTTTATAACCTGGTTTAATTCAAAAGAAAATAAGAAAATTGTCGAGGACTAAAAATCTGGAAAGCGCTTCGCAAATAGCAGGAAAACTATAGCTACGGGCTTTAACCCTTCTGAATGAAAGCGTATGTTGCCTTAAAAATAGACAATGGTGATATACTAAGGTGATATATGAGTCTTTCCGCGGATCTTGATATGGGCAGAATTCTGATCGATTTGTCTGATGACGTAATTCAACGACTGGATAATCTGAAGCAGCTGCGTAACCAACCTCGTGCCGAATTACTGCGTGAAGCAATTGAGCAATATCTCGACCAGCAGAGTTCATCGGTTATCCGCGATGCGCTTGGCCTGTGGGGAAACCAGCAGGAAGATGGGCTTGAGTATGAACGCAAGCTGCGTGAGGAGTGGTAATCATGGAGCACATGGCAGTGTTTGATACCAATATTCTCATCGATCTTTTTAATAATCGTGTTGAGGCGGCGGATGCCATTGATCGCACGGCGTCGCATAGAGCCATTAGCCTGATCACGTGGATGGAAGTCATGGTGGGTGCGCGCAAGCACGGACATGAAGCAAAAACGGCGGCTGTGATGGGGGCTTTTGAGATTATTGATCTTTCTCGGGATATCGCAGAAAGAAGCGTTTTACTTCGCGAGAAACATGGGATGAAACTGCCTGATGCCATTATTCTGGCTACTGCTCAGAGCAGAAGTTGCCCGTTAATCTCACGCAATACGAAAGACTTTTCGGGCATCTCCGGGGTCGTTTCACCTTACCAGCTGTAGGCCGGGCAAGCTCGCGCCGCCCGGCACTGTCAGAGGTAATTACTCCCCTTCACCCGGGAACAGGAACGGGTTGATCGAGCTGCGGGCAAAGCCCTCCTGCTCCATCTTCGCGTCCAGAATCAGCGAGGCGAGATCGTCGGCCACCGCTTCGACTTTCGGGTCTTTTTCCTGATACAGAATCTTCAGGTAAGTGCCGCAGTCGCCGCAGCTTTCGGCTTTCACTGCCGCTTCTTCATTTTCCAGCGACCAGTAGTTCAGATCGCGGGTCTGCTCGCAGTTGCTGCACTTGATGCGCACCACGTGCCACTCGGTTTCACACAGGTTGCAGTGCAGGTAGCGCAGCCCCTGAGTGGTGCCGATTTGCACCATGCTGGAAACCGGCATAGAGTCGCAGACCGGGCAGAACTGGCGCGCCTCGCCGTATTCGGCGCGGGCTTTACCGGGGATCAGGCTTGCCATTTGCGCCCAGTAGAGCGACAGCGCAGCCCAGATAAACGGCGCTTTATCGCTGCTCACCAGAGCGAAGTCGGAGGCAAACAGCGCGCTCGCCATCTCTTCCAGCTCAAGTTCGGACGCTTTTTCCAGATTCTCAATGACCGCCAGCGCAGTGCCGCTCATCTCCGGCTTCAGCTCGGCAATCAGCGAATGCAGCAGCTTTTGCCAGTGCTTGTCGCGCGGCAGGACGTGAATGTCCAGCGGCGGCTTGCCCTGCGCGTTGGCTTCTTTGATGCGCGCGGTCAGATCCATTTGCAGCGGGTGGTCGTACAGCACCACTTCCTGCGCGTGGGCAACCAGCGCGGCAAAGCGCAGAAAATCACCCAGCGGGTTGTTCTCTGCCAGCTCGCGCAGACGCTCTGCGCGGCGGTTGTAGAGGTTCTTGAGTCTGGGGAATAACAACGGCGGAATATAATCCGCCGTGCGTTTCTCGCTCGACCCCAGCTCATCTTGCGGGATTATGCGAATACTCATTCAGATGACTTTTCCTGTTTCTGGCGGACTTCACGGTACCAGCGCGGGTGATGTTTCTTCGCCCACGTACTGGTTACCCATCCTTCCACCATCGCGGTAATGGTGCCTTTCACCCAGAGGGCGGCGTAGATATGCACCATGATAACCACAATTAACGCCACTGCGGCAAATGAATGCAGCATCAGCGCAAATCGGATCACCGGGATTGAGAAAGCAGGCGCAAAGTACGGACGCCAGATGATCACGCCGCTCACCAGCAACAGGACCAGGAAGATAATCGCCGCCCAGAATACGCATTTCTGGCCGAAGTTATAACGCCCGGTATCACCCACTTCCTCGTTGACGACGATCTTACGAATATTCTTCGCCCAAAAGATATCATCCCGATTGATTAGGTTATGGTGCCAGTAGCGGAAAAACATGATGATAAACGAGGCAAACATCACCACACCCACGAACGGGTGAAGGATGCGCGCCAGCTGTGGCGTACCCAGTACCTGCATCAGCCAGTTGAAGGACGGGAAGAAGAACCCCAGCCCGCTTATCGCCGCCAGCATGAAGCAGAAGGCGGTGACCCAGTGGTTGATGCGTTCCGGCGCGGTGTAGCGCACGATGGTGTCACGTTTTCTCATTTGCGCACCTCGTCTTTCTCTTCATGCAGGTTGTCGTCTTCCTCTTCCGCGCGGTTCGGACCAACGCCGACGTAGTGGAAGATGCTCGCTGCGAAGGTGGCAGCAAAACCGACCGCTGCCAGCGGTTTCCAGATGCCTTTCCAGAACTTCACGGTGGCGCTGATTTCCGGGTTCTCCGGCAGGCCGTGATACAGGTTCGGCTTGTCGGCGTGGTGGAGCACGTACATCACGTGCGTACCGCCAACTCCGGCCGGATCGTACAGGCCCGCGTTGTCGTAACCACGGGTTTTCAGCTCGCCCACGCGCTCTGCCGCCAGCGTTTTCATATCCTCTTTGGAGCCAAAGTGGATTGCGCCGGTTGGGCAGGTCTTCACGCACGCTGGCTCCTGGCCGACGGTGACGCGGTCTACGCACAGCGTGCATTTGTAGACGCGGTTGTCTTCCGGGTTCAGGCGCGGTACGTCGAACGGGCAGCCGGCGATGCAGTAGCCGCAGCCGATGCACTGTTCGGACTGGAAGTCGACGATACCGTTGGCATACTGAATGATAGCCCCTTCTGACGGACATGCCTTCAGGCAGCCCGGATCCGCACAGTGCATACAGCCGTCTTTGCGGATAAGCCATTCCAGTTTGTCGTTCTGCTCCACTTCCGAGAAACGCATCACCGTCCAGGACTTGGCGGTCAGGTCCGCCGGGTTGTCATACACCCCGACGTTGTGACCCACTTCGTCACGCAGGTCGTTCCACTCTGAACACGCCACCTGACAGGCTTTACAGCCGATACAGGTGGTCACGTCGATAAGCTTCGCCACTTCCTGCTGGTGGTCCCGCGCCTGAGGCGCGGGCGTGAAACCGTTAGTCGCGGAACGACGGATAATGTCTTGAGATTGATAAGCCATAAGTCGTCTCCGTTACACCTTTTCCACGTTCACGAGGAAGGCCTTAAACTCCGGCGTCTGCGTGTTCGCATCGCCGACGAACGGCGTCAGGGTGTTCGCAATGAACCCTTTCTTCGCCACACCCTCATAGCCCCAGTGGATCGGGATACCGATGGTGTCCACCTGCTGACCGTGAACGTTCAGCGTGCGGATACGCTTGGTCACCACCGCCTTGGCTTTGATATAGCCGCGGTTAGAGGAGACCTTCACGGTATCGCCATGGGCGATGCCGAGCTTGCCCGCCAGCTTCTCGCCGATCTCCACAAACTGTTCCGGCTGCGCGATGGCGTTAAGCAGCGCGTGCTTGGTCCAGTAGTGGAAGTGCTCGGTCAGACGGTAGGTGGTGCCCACGTACGGGAACTTGTCCTTTTTACCCAGCGCTTCGAAATCGCCCTTGAAGATACGGGCTGCCGGGTTAGAGACCACGTTCGGGTGCAGCGGGTTGGTACCCAGCGGCGTCTCAAACGGCTCGTAGTGTTCCGGGAACGGACCTTCCGCCATCTTATCGATAGCAAACAGGCGTCCCATCCCTTCAGGCTGCATGATAAACGGCCCAACGTCGCTGCCCGGTGCGGCAGTGCTGTAGTCCGGAATATCCACGCCGCCCCATTTCGCGCCGTCCCACTTCAGAAGCTGACGCTTCGGATCCCACGGGTTGCCCTGCGGATCAGCGGATGCGCGGTTATAGAGGATGCGGCGGTTGAGCGGCCACGCCCATGCCCAGCCCAGCGTATTGCCAAGGCCCGACGGGTCTGCGTTGTCGCGGTTGGCCATCTGGTTGCCTTTTGGCGTCCAGCTACCGGCAAAGATCCAGCAGCCGCTTGACGTGGTGCCGTCATCGCGCAGGTGCGCGAAGGTGCTGAGCTGATCGCCTTTCTTCGCCAGCACGGTACCGGTGGCCGGGTCGATAACGTCCGCCAGCGCCTTGCCGTTGCTCTCCATCGCCACTTCTTCCGGTGCAGGGTTTTCCGGCGTCGAGTAGTTCCAGGTCATGTTCAGCACCGGTTCCGGGTTCGCGCCGCCTTCATCCGCATACATCTTACGCAGGCGTAAGAAGATACCGGCCAGGATCTCGCCGTCGTTCATGGCGATGCCCGGGGCGTCCGCGCCTTTCCAGTGCCACTGCAGCCAGCGTCCGGAGTTAACGATAGAACCGTTCTCTTCCGCGAAGCAGGTAGACGGCAGACGGAACACTTCGGTCTGAATCTTCGATGGATCGACGTCGTTCGATTCACCGTGGTTCTGCCAGAAGGTTGAGGTCTCGGTATTGAGCGGGTCAATCGTCACCAGGAACTTCAGCTTCGACAGGGACTCAACAACCTTGTTCTTGTTCGGGAACGAGGCAACCGGGTTAAAGCCCTGGCACAGATAGCCGTTCACTTTGCCCTGGTGCATCATCTCGAAATACTGCAGAACGTCGTAGCCTTTGTCCCACTTAGGCAGCCAGTCAAAGCCCCAGCTGTTTTCAGCCGTCGCTTTGTCGCCGAAGAAGGCTTTCATCATCGAGACGAAGAACTTCGGATAGTTGCCCCAGTAGTTTACCTGGCCTTCGAGCAGCGGTTTAGGCGTGCTGGCCGTCAGGTAGGTTTGCAGATCGGTCTGTTTCTCGCTTGGCAGGTTCATGTAACCCGGCAGGCTTTGAGACAGCAGGCCGAGGTCGGTCAGACCCTGAATGTTGGAGTGACCGCGCAGGGCGTTCACGCCGCCGCCTGCCATCCCCATGTTGCCGAGCAGGAGCTGAACCATCGCCATGGTACGGATGTTCTGCGCGCCGATGGAGTGCTGCGTCCAGCCGAGGGCGTACAGGAACGACGCGGTTTTGTCCTTCGCGCTGGTCTCGGCGATAAGCTCGCACACCTTCAGGAAGTCGGCCTTCGGCGTCCCGCAGATATTCTCAACCACCTCCGGCGTGTAGCGGGAAACGTGCTCTTTCAGCAGGTTCCACACGCAGCGCGGGTGTTGCAGGGTGGTATCGCGCTTCGCAAAGCCTTTCTCATCCAGCTCGTAGTTCCAGCTGGTTTTGTCGTATTTGCGTTTTTCGGCGTCGTAACCGCTGAACAGGCCATCTTCGAAGTGGTAATCCTCACGCACGATCAGGCTGGCGTTGGTATAGGCTTCGGTGTATTCGCGGTTATATTTTTCGTTGGTCATCAGGTACAGCAATACGCCTGACAGGAAAGTGATGTCAGTACCTGAACGAATAGGGGTGTAGAAATCCGCCACTGACGCAGTTCGCGTAAAGCGGGGATCGATCACAATCAGTTTCGCACCGTTGTGGATTTTGGCTTCCATCGCCCAGCGGAACCCGACAGGGTGCGCTTCAGCGGCGTTACCGCCCATCACCACAATGAGGTTGGCGTTCTTGATGTCGACCCAGTGGTTGGTCATCGCACCGCGACCAAATGTTGGAGCAAGACTTGCTACCGTTGGTCCGTGTCAGACACGCGCCTGGTTGTCGACCGCGAGCATACCGAGTGCGCGCGTAAATTTCTGGGTTAAATATCCGGTTTCATTGCTGGAAGCAGAGGCACACAGCATCCCGGTGGAGAGCCAGCGGTTGACCGTGACGCCGTCGGCGTTCTTCTCAACAAAGTTGGCATCGCGGTCTTCTTTAATATGTTTTGCGATGCGGTCGAACGCCTCTTCCCAGCTGATTTGCTGCCATTTATCGGAGCCAGGCGCGCGATATTCAGGGAATTTGAGGCGGCTTTCGGAGTGGATAAAGTCCACCAGACCAGCCCCTTTCGGGCACAATGCGCCGCGGTTGACCGGATGATCCGGGTCGCCTTCGATATGGAAAATAGACGCTTTGGCGTTTTTAGCACCGTCGCCGAGGCTATACATCAATAGCCCGCAACCGACAGAGCAGTACGTACAGGTATTACGGGTTTCACGGGTGCGCAGCAGTTTATACTGCCGCGTTTCCGCCAGCGCTACGCCGGGCGCAAAGCCCAGTGCCGCTGCCGTGGTGCCTGCCATACCGCCAGCGCAGATCTTAAAGAACTGCCTTCTGCTGACCTGCATGGGTCACTCCTTGTTTCGACATTGCTTACATATGTAGTTTTAACTTCGCGGTTGAGAATTGACCGCAAAGGAGAAAAATTTGCGTTAATCCCTCAATTCCACGAGGGATATCATCAGAATACCACAATGTCGGTACAGCTGTTCTAATGGCGTTAATACAAAGTGAACGTATTATCACCCTGTTGACTATAAAGTGTGATATTAATCACATTATTAACCCCGCATGTTAAAGGGGTGTAGCACGCGTTTTGTTGTACCTCTCACAAGTGAGTAGGTAAACTTGATGCTGAAAAGTTGATCCATACTATGCGTAAGCCCTGTTGTTTGTGATGCAATAGCAGGCTCACCTCCGTGGTTGTTCAGGAATACCGCTGTGTCTAAACAAAACCGTGCTCCCCACTCGTCACCACTGCCTGCGGGTATAGTGGAACTGTCGGTACACAGACCGCCCCACATTACCCATGCCACGCCGGATTTTCTGGCGGAAGAGGTGCCAGTTGCGCTCGTTTACAACGGCATCTCGCACGTGGTGATGATGGCTTCGCCGAAAGATCTCGAGCTGTTCGCCATCGGTTTTTCCCTCTCGGAAGGCATCATTGACCATCCGCAGGAGATCTACGGCATGGACGTGGTGCAGGCTTGCAACGGCCTTGAAGTGCAAATCGAACTCTCCAGCCGCCGCTTCATGGGGCTGAAAGAGCGCCGCCGCGCGCTGGCCGGGCGTACCGGCTGCGGCGTCTGTGGCGTTGAGCAACTCAATGATATTGGCAAACCCGTTGCGCCACTGCCGTTTACTCAGACCTTTGATCTGGCTCGCCTCGACCATGCGCTCGAGCATCTGAACGATGTACAGCCCATCGGCCAGCTGAGCGGCTGCACGCACGCGGCGGCATGGGTGTTGCCGTCGGGGGATATTGCCGGTGGGCATGAGGACGTTGGCCGCCACGTGGCCTTGGATAAGCTGCTTGGTCGCCGTGCGCGTGAAAGTGACGTCTGGAAGCAGGGGGCGGCACTCGTTTCCAGCCGCGCTAGCTATGAGATGGTGCAAAAATCGGCGATGTGCGGTGTGGAAATTCTGTTTGCGGTATCGGCGGCGACCACGCTGGCGGTGGAGGTGGCGGAGCGTTGCAACCTGACGCTGGTGGGCTTCTGCAAGCCGGGAAGGGCGACGATTTATACCCATCCGCAGCGGTTAATGGTTAATCAATAATTTTGAATGATAATAGCAAATCCTTCCGCTTTTAGTTGTTCATGATGAGGTCTAGTATTTATCTCATCAAGGCACGGCGCCTTACCTAAACAACTTAATGAAAGGGTTTATATTATGAAAAGCATCAAAACTTTTGTCGCTGTAATCGCTCTGGCTACTTCTTTCGGTTCTTTCGCTGCACAGACCGTGACCGCAACCGCCTCTACCATTGATGGCGCAGAAGCTAAAATCGCGGCTCAGGCTCAGGATGCTGGCGCATCATCTTACAAAATTACCCAGGCGTTCTCAGGTAACCGCGTACACATGACTGCTGAACTGACTAAATAAGCCGTCACACCGTCGAAAGAGCGCCCCCGGGGCGCTTTTTTAGTTTATGCCCGCCACGCGCAGCAGCGCGGTTACGACTGCCGCCGCCACGATCACCACAATTAACGGCATCTTCCGCCAGGCCAGAAATACCGCAAACGCCACGCCCAGCACGCGCGCCATGCCGGCAAAGTGGTCACCTTCATAAAACGTGGTCGCCAGCGCCACGGAAAACAGCAATACCGTTGCCGCATCTGACAGCAGCGCCTGTGAACGCTCTGACAATGCCAGCCTGCTGCCCAGTTTCGCCCCGCCAAGACGCATCAGATACGTTCCCGCAGATAAAATGGCGATGCCGAGAATAAAAAACGTCATATTTCCCATTATTTTTTCCTCGCAGCGAGACCCAGTAAAGAGAGCAGCACCGGTAATCCCACCGGAGCAAACGGCACGGCGGCCAGCGACACAACGGCGCCGCTGCAGGCGCGGATCAGCGTGGTGCGGTTTTTAAACGCGGGAACCACCAGCGCCAGCAATATGGCCGGGAATACCGCATCCAGGCCAATAGTTTCCGGATCCGGCAGCAGTTTGCCGACCATGGCGCCCAGCAGAGCCCCCAGCGGCCAGACAATCGCCACGCCTAAACCACATAGCCAGTACGCCGCTTTGCGCTGTTCGGCCGTTTTTTGCGACAGGCCAAAGACCACGCTTTCGTCGTTCATGATGTGGCAGCCCAAAAGGCTCAGGCCACGCTTGCCCACCAGTTCACGGACCGTCACGCCAAACGGCACGTGCCGCGCGTTGACCAGCAACCCCGCGGCCGCAGCCGCCAGCGGGTTACCGCCGCTTGCCACAATGCCAATAAACATAAACTCTGACGCGCCCGCGAGTACGGTGATGGAGAGTACAAACGGTACCCAGACCGGGAAACCGTAGGCCATCGCCAGGGAGCCGTATGACATCCCGACCACGCCGACCGCGAGGCAGACCAGGATGATTGCTTTTATGGTGTCGCCTTTCAGGCAAGAGAGATGATGCTTCATACATTTTTAGCCATATCGAACGTGTATCCATTATAATGAACGCAACAGAAGTGTTTTTCAAGATGAACGATTCGTTCGGTTTATAGAACAAAGAGGCCGTTATATGACGCAGCCAATCAGCCTGATCGCTAAAAGTCTGGTGCGGGAACGCCTGCGAACCGGGCTTTCACTGGCGGAAATCGCTCGCCGTGCCGGGATCGCTAAATCCACGCTTTCTCAGCTTGAGTCCGGTAACGGGAACCCTAGCCTGGAAACGCTGTGGTCGCTTTGCGTGGCGCTGGATATACCTTTCGCCCGCCTGCTTGAACCACAGCAGCCTACCACTCAGGTGATCCGTCGTGGTGAAGGTACGAAAGTCGTTGCCGGGCAGGCCAACTACGAGGCGATACTGCTGGCGGCATGTCCGCCTGGCGCACGACGCGACGTATACCTCCTGCTTACCCAGCCGGGCGCAGACCGCATTTCCCAGCCGCATCCGCCGGGGTCCGTTGAACATATTATTGTGACGCAGGGGCGCGCGTTAGTGGGCCTGATCGACGCGGCCGAAGAACTCGGCCCGGGAGATTACATCTGTTATCCCGCCGATCTGCCGCATATCTTTAAGGCGCTGGAGCCGGATACGCACGCGCTGCTGGTGGCGGAACAAAACTAACCCGACAATGCTGCCATCATCGCGGCAGCATCTTCCGTTAACCTCCTGAGTGAATTACCCATTTTGGCTTTTGTCAGAATGCGAATAACCTTATAAAAACTACGGCATTGATAATCATTTTCAATATCATTTAATTAACTATAATGAACCAACTGCTTACGCGGCATTAACAGCTGTGCCGCCCGACAATAATGGAGAGGATTATGAGTTATACACTGCCATCCCTGCCGTATGCCTACGACGCACTGGAACCGCATTTCGACAAGCAGACGATGGAAATCCATCACACTAAACACCACCAGACCTATGTGAACAACGCGAACGCCGCGCTGGAAAGCCTGCCAGAGTTCGCTAACCTGTCTGCTGAAGAGCTGATCACCAAGCTGGACCAGCTGCCAGCGGACAAGAAAACCGTTCTGCGTAACAACGCTGGTGGCCACGCTAACCACAGCCTGTTCTGGAAAGGCCTGAAGACCGGTACCACCCTTCAGGGCGACCTGAAAGCGGCTATCGAGCGCGACTTCGGCTCTGTTGACAACTTCAAAGCGGAATTCGAAAAAGCCGCTGCAACCCGTTTCGGCTCTGGCTGGGCGTGGCTGGTTCTGAAAGGCGACAAGCTGGCGGTGGTTTCTACTGCTAACCAGGACTCCCCGCTGATGGGTGAAGCAATTTCTGGCGCATCCGGCTTCCCAATCCTGGGTCTGGACGTTTGGGAACACGCTTACTACTTGAAATTCCAGAACCGTCGCCCGGACTACATCAAAGCCTTCTGGGACGTGGTGAACTGGGACGAAGCAGCAGCACGTTTCGCCGCTAAAAAATAAGGTTGCATAGACGCCTGTGAGAAGCGAGTCTTATGACTCGCTTTTTTTGTATCTGCGTAATGGAGGCAGCAATGCATTACCCGGTGAACGTGTTTACAGGCAAGGTCAGGGAGTACGACGGCAGCCGCCCGAGCGCCATCGCCAAAATACAGGTCGACGGCGAGCTGACGCTAACCGACCTCGGGCTGGCGGGTGACGAGCAGGCCGAAAAGAAAATCCACGGCGGGCCCGAGCGCGCGCTGTGCCACTATCCTCGCGAACACTATCAGCACTGGAAAACCGAGTTCCCCGAGCAGGCGGACCTCTTCGTCGCCCCCGCGTTTGGCGAGAATCTCTCCACCGAAGGGCTCACCGAAAAGAACGTGTTTATTGGTGATATCTACCGCTGGGGCGATGCTCTGATTCAGGTGACGCAGCCACGCTCGCCGTGCTTCAAGCTCAACTACCATTTCGGCATTCAGGATATGTCTGCCCAGTTGCAAAAAGCGGGTAAAACCGGCTGGCTGTATCGCGTGGTGCTGGCGGGACAGGTTTCAGCGGACGCGCCGCTTGAACTGGCGTCGCGCCTGAGCGATGTGTCTGTTTATGACGCCTGCGCCATTGCCTGGCATATGCCGTTTGATGACGAGCAGTATCATCGCCTGCTGTCGGCGGCTGGGCTATCGACCAGCTGGACAAGAACCATGCAGAAGCGGCGTTTAAGCAGCAGGATCGAGGATAATTCGCGGAGATTATGGGGTAAATAACTGCTCCTCACCCCGGCCCTCTCCCCAAAGGGGCGAGGGTGAAAAAACCTCACTGAGCAGTCCCCTCTCCCCTATGGCTGTCTCTTATACACATCTGACGCTGCCGACGAAGAGGATA
>ENA-OXEX01000200-OXEX01000200.1-human-gut-metagenome-genome-assembly--contig:-NODE-200-length-34672-cov-6.211081_pt1 | contig 34672 bp, 27 predicted proteins | sample MGYA00249364_ERZ652261 | MGnify/ENA primary metagenome ERZ652261 (study PRJEB26925, sample SAMN05826642) | human gut metagenome | biome: ENVO:2100002; feature: ENVO:00000062; material: ENVO:00002003... | reverse complement strand
CTATCCTCTTCGTCGGCAGCGTCAGATGTGTATAAGAGACAGGATGAGAACGGAGATTTTAAAATATTATCGGATGATGAGTGTTGGAGACAGGACATAATGTTAGAAACTGTAACAGCAGAAGGAGAGTTGTTTTATGAGGATGCAACAGGAAATGAGAGATATGGATTTGGATTGACAGATTTTATTCATGCGGAAAAAAACGACTTTCTTGAGATGGAAATCGGACAGCGGGTAAAGGCAAAGATAGATAAGAGAACTTTTTTAGATTCTCGAAAAACAAAGCAGAATATTGAATTTTTGAATGATAAATTTAGGGATTCTGTTTCAATATCTAAGAACGATTCTAATGAACAATACAACATGGAGTTTATAGCGGAGGACATTACTGTTTTATGATAGATGAAAGTGTTATGGACAAAATCATTCCTATACCTGAAGAAGAAAAAGAGATATTAAAAATACAGAAGGAACTGGTAGAAAAGGGATTTATTATAAATAATTTCAATAAAGGTGGCGTGTTTTATCATTTGATCCGTATCAGTGTACGGATTGGCATTGAGATAAAACAGCTTGCAAGAAGTATATTAAACTCATGTTTTATTAGACATGCGGAAGGTGAAAGCATGATAGTAAAGGCTGCTGATTATGGGAGGTTTTTAAGAGAGGCGGTAAAAGCAACAGGTTATATTACAATTTACCGGGAAGAGTTTGATGGAACGTTACTTATCAGTAAAGGTCATATGTTTAAGACATTACCAGACATAAATGGAAGGGAATACAAGTTTTATGCGGTAGAGGATACCGTGATAGATGCTGGAGAACAGGTTGGAAAAGTATTAGTTGAAGCGGAGAAGAGTGGAACGGATTATAATTTGCCAGCCGGGAAAATAACGGTTTCTATGATACATTTAGGAGGAGTTAGCAGTGTAACAAATGAAGCTAACTGGTTGTATCAGGAAGGGGCAGAGGTTGAAAGTATAGAAAGTCTTAGAGAACGGACAATGGATGCTTTTGAGGAAGCGGCAGAACGGACAACAGATGCAAAGATAAAAAATGCGGCTAAGACAGTTCCTGGAGTGTTAAATGTTGAGATTGATTCACAGCATCCAAGAGGTCAGGGTACTGTTGATATCATAGTGACAAGTTCTGCTGGTGAGGCTACAGAAACATTACTTCGAAAAGTGGAGCAGGCAGTCGAATATTTAAAAGGGAATTATGATGATTTTTTATGCCGCTCTGCTACGATAGTGAGACAGGACATTGATTTGACAATATATTTGTCAAAAGATGTATCTACTAGCGGCGTGAAGGAGCAGGCGGAGTACATAATAGAAAACACATTGAAATTGACAGATCGGGAAGATATGAATTGCTTATATCTTGACAGTATTAGGGTTGCATTGGCAGGCGGTATTAGTGATTATAGAAAATCAGTGATATCAAAACCTAATAATGACATTGAGCTTAACAAAGGTAATGTGATTTTATTAGGAAATTTGAATGTTCAAGTTACTAATGTGGGAGGTGGTGAGAGTGGCTTATGATAATTTTAAAGATTATATGTACTATCTTCTTACATCTCCATTTAAACGGGTAAAAAAATCGATTAACAACTGGTATATTCTGTGTGAAGTGTTGGGATCCTGGTTTGACGAATGTATGAATGATATTTATCGGGCGAGAGAAGAAAGCATGGTTGCTACCTGTGATGATATTATGCTTCCAGTTCATGCCGCAGACCGTAGAATGAGTAGAAATCCGGGTGAAAGTAATGCAAGTTATAGAAAACGGATAGCCTGGTATATTGAAATAAAACGTCTTGGTGGAACCAATATTGGGGTTGAGAGGGCAATAAAAGCACTTGGGTATGCAAATCCACTTTTGGTAAGAGCAGTGGATTTGCTTGGAGACGAAAACAGATGGGCTGAGTTTTATGTTCTTTTAGAAAACGACATTGATTTTATAGAGCCAGTAGCTTTTGAGGTATTGAGGAACACTGTGAGGCAGATAAAGTATTCCGGTGCTAAAGACAATTATTTATTCAGGTATTATATAACGATTAACGAATTGACCGAGCAGTTGTTTGCAAGATATCATACAGTACTTGTAATTGTTAATTATAATTATCTGATGTTGGATGGCAGTTGGAATCTAGATGGAGCGCAGATTTTAAGTGGAGTGATAAGAAATTTTAAGGTATCTGTAGAAAGTAATATACCAATGTTGGGAGTAGATGAGAAACTTACAAATTTAAAACACATTGTAGAGCATAATTACTGGACATTAAATGGACAGGTTCTACTGGATGGAAATAGAAATCTGGATGCTTATAGATATGAGGAGGAGATTTTATGAAACAGATAATTACAGATTTAAAGAGAAAAAAACTTGCGGAGGCAACCCATACGACAGGACAAATGCCAAAGGTAAAATATATTGCAGTTGGTTCTGGCGGCGTGGATCAGAACGGTGAAGTTATTTCACCTAGTAAAGAAAGCACATCTCTAAAACATGAGCTTCTCAGAAAAGAGTACACAGCATCTAGGAAAGTATCTGATAGTTGCTATGAATATTCATTATTAATTGAGGCAAATGAACTTGTAGGAGAGTACATATCAGAGATAGCCTTGGTAGATGAAGAAAATGACATTGTCGCAATAGCTACATTTATGGCAAAAGGGAAGGATACTATGGAGGATACATTTTCTATTCAGGATTTATATTAGATAGGAGGATACAGTAAATGGCAAATTTTGAAGTTTTAGAGACTTATAATAGTGAAATTGAAAAACTGGAGCCAACAACACCGGGACATGCTGATGTTTTCAACGCTATTTTTCAGCAACTCATAAATAATGATGCTTTTATAAAAAAAGTGGCAGAACAGCAACTTACAATTATTCAAAGCCATTTAAATAATGAGAATGAACCGCATCAGAAAGTGTTTGATACATATTATCGGCAATTAGTGAATTACACTGATAAAGCAATTGCTGATTTGATAAATGGGGCACCTGAAACAGCGGATACTTTGAGAGAACTGGCTGATTTGATAGATAAAAATAAGGATGTTGCAACAGCGCTTAATGAAGCTATTGGGAAAAAGGCAAATCAAACCGAATTGGATCAGGCAATTTCCGATATTAATACGTTAAACAGCGGTTTAATGCTTCGACCGATTTATCCCCTTTATACTGGTAAAACAGCAGTTTCCGGCACTCGCGATGATCCGTATAAGGTGGTAGAGGATGGATATATCCAATTTTGGTACCAAGTCAATGATAACAAAAATAATAATAACTGTGGCATAATCTGCTATATTGATGGAACCATCGTGCATGAATACTTTGAATATCACCAAGCAGGAGCAGCGAATGAAAATTACAGTGCACTTTTCCCTGTGTTAAAAGGTCAAACTGCTCAATTTCATATTGTTACAGACAGTGTGACGCAATCGGCTATGATATATTATTACCCAAACCGTGCTTAATATAAAAGTTAAACCGCTGTTTAACGACAAAAAAGTAGCTCCTTTTTTTAGTGAAATGAAAAAGCATTATATGAACATTTTTGACAAAAAAAATGAGAAAGTATGACAAAAATTTTGAGCGGCTACAACGGAATTTGCACAATATGCAGAGCAGGTGGAGGACTTAAAGATACCGGAGAAAACAAAAATTGTGGCACTGGGGGAGGCATCCCATGGAAATGCAGAGTTTCAGCAGTTAAAACTTTCCGTATTTCAAAATCTGGTGGAAAATGCCGGGATAAGAGCATTTGCACTGGAGGGAGACTACGGTGGATGCGAGTATGTGAACCGCTACATTCACGGTGGGGAAGGAACGGCAGAGCAGGCTGCCGCGGCGATTGGCTTTGCAATATACAGAACTGATGAGATGTCAGATCTGATCTCTTATATGCGAAAATACAATGAGACTGCAAAAGATGGAGATGATTTAAGGTTTTATGGGTTTGACATGCAAAGATGGTCCTATAATCTGCAGTATCTGATTGAAGCATGTGAAAAGGCGGGGATAGATGTGACAGAACTGAAGAAACTGGAGGATACAGAAGAACAGCACAGTGAGTATGATGTTGAACAGCAGAGCAGAGTGATCACAGAAATAAAAGAAGAATTACAAAAATCAGATGTAAAGGACATTGTACAGGCGGATCATCTGGCAGATACGCTGCTGCAGAATATTTCTCTTGGGAAAGTGATCAATTCTGCCGTAGAAGGAAATGTGCTCAGAGACCAATTGATGGCAGAAAATGTGCTGTGGATCCTTTCTATGGAAGAGCAGAGGGGCAATTCCTGTATTTTTATTTCAGGTCACAATGGGCATATAGAGCGGTTTGGAAATTATGGCGCAGGTACAAGAGTGATGGGGAATATTCTTTCCGATGAACTGGGGGACGGATATTTTGCGATTGGAACGGATTTTTACAAGACGAACTGCAATCTTCCGAAAAATGATGGAAAGCGTATCACGCACACGTTTTATTCCTATGATCCTCTAGCGAAAGCCGCGAAGAAAGCCGGTTATGATATGAGCTGGCTGGATTTTTCAAAGGTTCCGGAAAATTCACAACTGAAAGAGCAGATTACAGATCATGTTTCTATGGGATCGTTAGGAGAGGGCTACAGTGCAATTTTTATGGGACTTTTCCCACGCAGTTACCGCACATCACAATCGCCGGAAAAATTGTATGATGGAATGATCTTTGTTACCGATGCGCATCCGATAGAGATACGGGAAGAGATAAGTGAAAAATAAGACTGTCAAAAATCATTGGTCAGGTACAGGCAATCGACCGTATGGTTGACGAGGATGTGCCGTGTGAGGATGTCTTAGCGCAGATTACCTTGCCGGCGGAACAGAAAAAAGCGGATATCGGAATTGCGATGGGCGGTGTTGGAAGTGATATTGCGTTGGATGTAGCAGATATTGCGCTGGTGGATGATGAAGTAAAAGAACTGCCGCATCTGATTGCATTATCCAGGCGGATGATGATCACGATCAAATGCAATATGAGTTTTTCGATGGGGCTTACCTTTGTGGCGATCGTGCTTGCAATCATCGGAATTTTAAATCCGGTCGTGGGAGCATTGGTACATAATGCAGGTTCTGTGCTCGTCATCATCAATTCGGCATTGCTGTTACAATGGAAACAAAATAAATAGAAAAATGGATCTCCAGAAAGTGGTTTTTATTTTCTGAGATCTGTTTTTTTGTGAAAAAGCAACAAAAACAAAACATATGTTTGTATTTCGGGACGCTATATGGTATAGTTAAGTAAAGTATTACGAATGAAATAGTATAGGAGGAGAGCATGAAATTTCTTCATATCTCGGATTTGCATATTGGAAAAAGAGTCAATGAGTTTTCCATGATCGAAGATCAGAAATATATTTTACGGCAGATCAAAGAGATCGCATTGGAAAAACAGGTGGATGCGGTTATGATCGCGGGGGATATCTATGATAAGCCGGTTCCGTCTGCGGAGGCGGTACAGTTGTTTGATCAGTTTCTCACGGGACTTGCTGATTGCGGGAAAAAGGTGTTTGCAGTCAGTGGAAATCATGATTCCGCGGAACGTATTGCATTTGGTGCACAGCTTATGAGCAGCCGGGAAGTCTATGTTTCACCGGTTTATGATGGAGAGGTGAGGTGTGTTACATGTCAGGATGCATATGGGGAACTCTGCATCTGGCTGCTGCCGTTTATCCGCCCGGCGGTCGTGCGCCATGCGTGGAGGAAAGTGACAGAGGGGATATCCATTGGAAAAAAAGATGCCGGGACAAAACAGGATCTGGCACAGGAAGATGATGTGGAGACAGTGGAAACATATCAGGATGCCCTGCAGTTTGTCGTATCTCATATGCCGGTGGACGCATCAAAGCGGAATATATTGGTGGCACATCAGTTTGTGACAGGGGCTTCGCGATGTGAGTCGGAGGAAGTTTCGGTGGGTGGATTAGATCAGATCGGGGCGGAAGTGTTTGATGTTTTTGATTACGTTGCATTAGGGCATATTCATAGCCCGCAGCATATCGGAAGGGAGACACTGCGCTATTGCGGAACCCCGCTCAAATATTCTTTTTCCGAGGCGGAACAGAAAAAGTCTGTTGTTGTCATGGAGATAAAGGAAAAGGGAGATATCTTCATTGAAAAAGTTCCGTTAAAACCGCTTCGTGATCTGAGAAAGATCCGGGGAACATACATGGAACTGATGTCGAAAGATTTTTATGAGGGCACAGAAACAGACGATTATCTGCAGATCACACTGACCGATGAGGAGGATGTGCCGGATGGAATGGCAAAGCTTCGGACGGTATACCCGAATCTGATGCAGCTTGTCTATGATAACAGCAGGACCAGACAGAGCAGGCAGGTTGAGGTGACCGAACATGTGGAGCAAAAATCAGAGATGGAACTGTTTGAAGAATTTTACGAGATACAGAATAATCAGCCGATGAGTGAAGAACAGCAGGATTTTGTCAGAGAACTGATGGAAGAGCTGGTGCATTGACAAGTTCCTGAAAAAATAGTTTGAGAAGCAAATACAGGAAAACTGATGTTTCAGGGAACGAGATATTTGGAATTTGAGAGAAAATAGGAGCGGCAGGAAAGGAACGATTTATGAAACCAGTCAGTCTTACAATAAGTGCATTTGGCCCGTATGCGGGGGAGCAGACCATAGATTTTGAACGGCTTGGATCGCAGGGATTATTTCTGATCACAGGGGATACCGGGGCAGGAAAGACCACGATCTTTGATGCAATCACGTTTGCGCTGTACGGGGAAGCCAGTGGTGATGTACGCAAAGCGGATATGTTCCGCAGCAAATATGCAAAAGATGACGTGAAAACATTCGTGCGTCTGACATTTGAGTACGCAAATAAACGGTATACAGTAGAGCGTAACCCGGAATATATGCGTCCGAAGGGACGTGGAACGGGAATGACAACGGAAAAGGCAAATGCCACACTAGAGTACCCGGATGACAGAGAACCAGTGACAAAAAGCAGAGAGGTCACACGCGCCATCACAGAGCTGATCGGTTTAGACTGCAGACAGTTTACCCAGATAGCAATGATCGCACAGGGGGATTTTCAGAAAGTATTGTTTGCCAATACGGAGGAGAGAGGAAAGATTTTTCGTCAGATATTCGGGACGGATATTTATCGTGTGCTGCAGGACAAACTGAAAGATGCCGTAAAAAAACAGTGGAAAGAATATGATGAACTGCGGCGCAGCATCAATCAGTATATGGAGGGAATTGTCTGTGAGAGTGACTCTCTGGATGAAGAAGGGACAAGGATCGCAGAAAAAATAAATCTTTTAAAAAAGGAAAAATTTGACGGCAGGATCGAGGAGGGAATCTCACTTTTAGAAGAACTTTGTAAAGCGGAAGAATCTGCGTTGGAGTGCCTGCAAAAGGAAAAAGAGGCGCTGGATCAGCAAATAAAAAATATGGATGAACTTAGCGGGAAAGTGCGTGAAAATGCAGACAGAAGGCGGTTGTTGGAAGAAAAACAGCAGAAGCTGAAGGACTTAGAAGCGCTTCTGGTGCAGGCAAAAGCGGATATGGACAGGGCAGGAGAGGAAGCGGAATGCTGTGAAAAATTAGGCAGAACGATTGAAGAATATAAACAGAAGCTGGTGTTGTTTGAAAAAATACAGGAAATTGGTCTGTCGCAGGAAAAGAAGCACCAGGATATGGAAGAAAAGGTTCAGAAAAAGCAGCAGGATGAACAGAGACGAACAGAACTGGAGGGAAAACTGCAGCAGGAAAAAGAGACCTTAAAATCTTATGAGGGCATTACTGCGGAAATACAACGCATAGAGCATGAAATGCGACTGATCACAGAAAAAATGGATACGCTGAAAAATCAGAGAGACAGGAGCCGTGCGCTGGAGGAGCATATTTCAGATCAAAAGGAAAAACTTGATTTAAAAAAGAAAACAGAAAACAGTCTTTTAGAACAGCAGCAACTGTTAAAAGAAGAACAGGAGCAGAACAAGGATGCGGCAGGACAGGAGATTGCCTATGAGAAGGAAGTAAAAGAAATCCGACAGAAAATACAGGATCTGACAGAGATTGCAGAACAGTTGAACACATCAGAAAGAGAAGTAAAGAGACTTGGTACAGAATTGGAAAACGTACAGAAATCATATGAGGTAAAAAGCAAGGATTTACAGCAGCAAAAAGAAACGTGGGAGCAGCTTTCCGGTGCAGACAGCAGGGGAGAACAGGCAGAGAAAGCAATATTGGAAGTATCAGAGAGGATACGCAGGCTCGAAGAGCTGGAAAACAGGTTAGAGGATTGGGAGAAAGTCAGCAGAGAAAGGGAGAAAACTCAAAAACAGTATCAGAAAGCAGCCGCAGAGCAGAAACAGATCAGTGAACAATACCGGAGGATAGAACAGCAATTCTGGGATGCACAGGCGGGAATGCTGGCGCAGGGATTAAAGGAAGACGAACCCTGTCCGGTCTGTGGAGCCATACATCATCCGACACTGGCAGTCATACCACAGGAAACTCCGGATCGGGAAGTGTTAAAACAGGCAAAAGCGGAGGATGAAAAGGCAAGGGAGTCAGTCAGCAGACTGAGTGAAAAAGCGCATCAGCTCGTGACACAGGAAAATGAGAAAATGTCAGCAGTCCTAAAGGATGCAGGAGAACTGCTTGGTGAGCCTGATGTCAGAATGTCTTTAAATGAAATAAAGACGGAGACAAAAAGGCAAAAGAGTGCTGATGAGGCGAGAAGGGAAGAATATAAAGATCAGAAAGAAAAAGCGAAAAAGGATCTGGATGTCAAGCATGTATTAGAAGAACAGATGCAGTCTGCGCAGGATGAACTGGTTATGTTAAACGAACAGAACATTAATCTTGGACAGATGCTTGCCACGGCGACAGAACGGTGCACACAGCAGAAACAGCAGTGGAAGAAAAACGTTGCAGACTGTGGAACTGGCATAGAGCAGACAGAGGATCAAAAAACTGTTTTTGCACAGCTTATGCAGATTGAAAACGAACGGAACACGCAGTTTTTACAGGCAAAAAATAACAGGAAACGTGCAGAGCAGATCAAAGATGAATTAAAAGAAAGCGAAGAAACAATACAAAAGATAAGAGGAACAATCAGCAGTATTCAGGAAGAAATTGCAAAATTGACCGGAAACAGGGAAACTGCCGAAAAGCAGATCAGTGACGATATAAAATCTGCATGTAATTTAATTACATGTAATCAGAGCACTTTAACTGGAGATACAGATGTCAATACATTACAGACCATAAAAAACGCTGATGGGAGTCAGGTTTTGTCAATAGAAGATTTTGATGCAAAACCATACCATGTACAGTCTGTGATTACTATGCTGCAAAGAGCAGCCGATGAGAAAAAAGCGGAACTTTCCAAAAAACAGGAAGACGAACGAAAAAAGACTGCCTTAGAAAAAAAGATTCCGCTCGATGAAACAGAAATAAAAACACTTGCCGACCAGATCAATGTGGCAGAACAGGAGCTGGTACGTCTGCAGACAGAGTACGCAAATGAAGAAAAGAGTCTCAATGAGCTGAAAGAGCAGGTAAAGGATGTAACAAAAGAGGGGGTACAGACACAGATAAAAGAGTTTACCCTGAAAAAAAGAAATTTAGAAGAGAACAGAGAAAAGACAAGAGAAGCGTATCATAATTACGAAAAAAACAGAGAGACGGAAAAGGGCGTCATTCAGATGCTGCTTCGTCAGATTGAGGAAACAGAGAAAGCAATATCGTTTCCGGAAGAAGAGATCGAAAAACAGGCGGGAGAACTGCGTGCAAAAAGAAATGAGATGGAAGAAAACAGGGCTTCAAAATATACATCTTATTGTACTAATAGGGAAATCTGTAAAAATGTCAGCAAAAAACAAAAAGAGATCGCACAGACCGAACAAAAGTATGTCTGGATGAAATCTCTTTCCGATACGGCAAGTGGAATGTTAAACGGTAAGGCAAAGATTGAACTGGAAACTTATGTGCAGATGGCTTATTTTGACAGGATACTGATCCGAGCAAACCGGAGGATGCTTACGATGAGCAGCGGGCAGTATGAATTAAAACGTGAGGAAGAGACAGGAAGCCGCAAGGAAAAAGCAGGATTGGAACTTTGTGTGATTGATCATTATAACGGGACAAAGCGCAGTGTAAAGACGCTTTCCGGTGGGGAGTCTTTCCAGGCATCATTGTCACTTGCGCTTGGACTGTCGGATGAGATACAGTCTTATGCGGGTGGAATCCGTATGGATTCCATGTTTGTGGACGAGGGATTTGGGTCACTCGATGAGGATGCCTTAGAACAGGCGTTAAAAGCATTGCTGCAGCTCACCGAGGGAAATCGTCTGGTAGGAATTATTTCACATGTATCTGAATTAAAAGACCAGATCGACAAAAAAATAATTGTGACAAAGCAGCGGACGCCGGAGGGTGTCAGCAGTGTTGCAAGAGTGGAATAAAAAGAAACGCAATTTGGGGTAAACAGGTGTTACGGCTTTCGTCGATGCCGATATTAAGATCCAAAGTTATTGACTGCGGCACTTCAATGTGCTAATATACTAAAATATAGATAAAATCATGAATCAGAGAATCATAACAGTAAAGTAACGATAAAAGTTGCGGAAAAGAGGAGAAGATGAGCGAAAAGAAAATACCGTATAAAATTTATCTGGAAGAGAATGAGATGCCGACACAATGGTACAATGTGCGCGCTGATATGAAGAACAAACCAGCACCGCTTTTGAACCCGGCAACTCTAAAACCGATGACCGCGGAGGAACTGGGGCATGTATTCTGTGATGAACTGGTAAAACAGGAACTCGATGATACCAACCCATACATCGATATTCCACAGGAGATCCGTGATTTTTACCGCATGTACCGTCCGTCACCACTGGTGAGAGCATATTGTCTGGAAAAAAAACTGGGGACTCCGGCAAAGATCTACTATAAATTTGAGGGAAACAATACAAGTGGAAGCCATAAATTAAACTCTGCGATTGCACAGGCATATTATGCAAAGAAGCAGGGATTAAAAGGTGTGACAACAGAGACAGGTGCTGGACAGTGGGGAACTGCACTTTCTATGGCGTGTGCTTATTTTGATCTTGACTGTAAAGTCTATATGGTAAAAGTTTCCTATGAACAGAAACCATTCCGCCGTGAGGTAATGCGCACATATGGAGCAAGTGTAACCCCGTCACCGTCTGAGACAACAGAAGTCGGCAGAAAGATTTTAGCAGAGCATCCGGGCACAACAGGAAGTCTTGGCTGTGCAATCTCCGAGGCAGTAGAAGCTGCAACGACGAGAGAAGGATATCGTTATGTATTGGGAAGTGTGTTAAATCAGGTATTGTTACATCAGTCAGTCATTGGACTTGAGACAAAAGCTGCTCTGGAAAAGTATGATATTACGCCGGATATCATTATCGGATGTGCAGGCGGCGGTTCCAATCTTGGGGGTCTGATCTCTCCGTTTATGGGAGAAAAGCTGCGTGGTGAAAAAGACTATCAATTTATCGCAGTCGAACCGGCATCCTGTCCGAGTCTTACGAGAGGCCGCTATGCATATGATTTCTGTGATACCGGAAGGGTCTGTCCGTTAGCAAAGATGTATACACTTGGCAGCGGATTTATTCCATCTGCAAACCATGCCGGAGGACTTCGCTATCACGGCATGAGTTCAACTCTGTCACAGCTTTATGATGACGGACTGATGGAGGCAAGGAGTGTAGAGCAGACTTCTGTATTTGAAGTAGCAGAGCAGTTTGCAAGAATAGAGGGAATCCTTCCGGCACCGGAGAGTTCTCATGCGATTCGTGTTGCCATTGACGAGGCGTTGAAATGTAAAGAAACCGGAGAAGAAAAGACTATCGTTTTTGGACTTACCGGAACCGGCTATTTTGATATGGTTGCATATGAGAAGTTTAACAATGGAGAGATGACAGACTATATTCCGACCGATGAAGAGCTTGCAGTGGGATTTGCAGGGCTGCCGAAGGTGGAGTAAAAATAGCAGAAACATGGGCTAGTGTACTGGCATATTGATATTTGCTGCCGGTACTGATATTACCAAATCTGCTTGGAATGGACGGAGTCTGGCTGTCGATCACAACGGGCGAGATACTCAGTATGATCATGAGTATTTACTATTTTATGAAATATAGAAAAATCTGGAGTGAGAAGTAAGAAAGATTTCATTGATGAATCAAATCAGGAAAAAGTTTTTTCCTGTGCAAAGTAAGAAAAAGATAAATTGACACACAAAAATAGATGTACTATCATCTGGTTAGATGCAGGTACATCTATTTTTTGTATGCTAATTGGAAAGTCATAAGTTAGATTTTAATTTTCAGAGTTGGTTAGGAGTGGAGATCGCAATGGACGAGTCAGGAAGAAAAATCACAAAGATCGCGCGTGAAGCGGGGAAGTTTACATTAAAGATGATGAAAGAGGAAGGAATCGGAACGGCAGAATTTGATTTTATCCATTTCATCCGGCACAATCCCGGCGTCACACAGGCGAAAGTCAGAGAGCAGTTAAAGATTGATAAAGGGGCTGCTGCAAGGCGTGCGGCTAATTTAGAGAGCAAAGGATATCTTTACCGGAAACCGAACCCGGAGGATGGAAGAAGCCAGCTTTTGTATGCGACAGAGAAAGCGGAACAGTTAAAAAATTCAAAGGCGTCCATTGAGAGCGTGTTTTATGAGTGGCTTTTAGCGGAGCTGCCCAAGGAGGAAAAAGCGGCATTTCTTGAGACGTTAGATAAACTTTACTGGCGGTCGAAGGAACAGCGGCGGGCAGAGTTTTGCGATGTGTCAAAACTCGTGCAGTCCGGTTCAGACGACAGGATGGAAATGGATGGTGAGTCAGATGAGTGATAAGTACGACAGAAAAAATGCTGGAAGTGAAAAACAAAAATTTGAGACAGACCATGTGATTTCCTATTTTAAAATGGAGTGGAAAGTTCTTCTTGCGGTGACAGTCTCCGGGCTGATTTACAATTTAGGACTCCTTGCCGGGCCATGGTTTGAGGGAAAAATGGCGGGCTGTCTGGTGGATATCCTTGGCGGCAGGGCAGGATTTCCTGATATGGGAAAACTGGTCGCAGCCTATGTGATCGCAATCGCAGTGGTGCAGAGTTCCAGATATATCAAGCGTTTTTATGTGAGACGTTTTGCAAACAATGTCAACCGGCGCATGAAACATGTTTTGTATGACAGCCTTGTGCATAAAAGCCGGGCAGAACTGGAAGAGGAAGGCGCCGGAAATGTCATGACAAAAGCGATTCTGGATGTGGATGACTGTGCGGAGGGCATGCGGAAATTTACCACGGAGATATTTGATACAGGGGTAGCTTTGCTTGCATATGCCGGAATGCTTCTCTTTTATGACTGGAGACTTGCGCTTTTAAGCATGCTGTTCCCGCCGGTTTCGTATTTTCTGGCAGAGAAGATGAAAGGAATTGTGCAGAGAACCGGGGCAGCCTATAAGGAGCAGTCCGGGATCTTAAGTGCCGCCACCTTAGACCGGGCATCCAATGCGGTCACCTATCGTGTTTATGGATGTGAGCAGGAGCGAAAAAATGCGTATGAGAAAAATCTTTCAGCTTACGAAAAATCTGCGGTGCGGGCGAATATATGGAGCGCGGCATTTCCGCCGATCTACCGTGTCATCTCGATGGCGGGTGTCATTTTCATTTTATATTTTGGAGGTAAAAACGTGCTTGGAAGTGGCTGGAGAGTCTGGGATGTTGCGGCATTTACCACATTTCTTACCTGTTTTACCAAACTTTCGGTAAAATCATCGAGTGCGGCAAAACTTTTTAACGCAGTTCACAAGGCACAGGTTTCCTGGAAGAGGATCAAACCCCTCATGAAATGTGTGGAACATGAAAGTGAAAGCAGAGTGCAAAAACAGGCAGAGCTTACGGTTTCCCATTTGAGTTTTGCATATCCGGGCGGGACAGATATTTATGAGGATATCACATTTTCTGCAAAACCGGGACAGATCATTGGTGTTACCGGTGCCGTTGCGTCCGGCAAGTCTACGTTTGGAAAGACATTTCTGTGCGAATATCCTTATCAGGGAAGTATCCGTTTTGCGGGCAGAGAGTTAAACGAGATGGGAAATAGTGTGTTGACCGGAACCATTGGTTATTTAGGACACGACCCGGAATTATTTGATGACAGTATAAAAAACAATATTCTGATGGGAGAAAATGAGGATACAGAAACTTATTTGAAAGCAGTATGTTTTGATAGAGAAGTTGCAGAGATGGAACAGGGACCTGACACGGTTGTGGGGAGTGGAGGAGTCAGACTTTCCGGTGGTCAGGCAAAGCGTCTTGCACTTGCGAGAACTTTGTGCCATAAAAGACCGGTGCTGATCTTAGATGATCCTTTCTCCGCACTTGACCGGAATACGGAACAGGAAGTATATACCAATTTAAAGGCGATGACGTCAGACAGCATCGTGATCCTGTTATCCCACAGACTCTATCTTTTCCCGGAAATGGATCAGGTGATCTGGATGGAGCATGGGCATGCGGCGGTCGGCACACATGAGGAGATCATGGAAAAATACCCGGAATATGCAAGACTTTATGAGGAGCAGACGAAGGGAAGTACGGCGGAGAAAGTAAATGCAGGAAAATGTGCTGAAACAGAACAAGGCAGAAAAGAAAGGGGGCGTGCAGAATAATGCATAGCGGGACGTGCAGCAAATTGAACAGCGGGACGCATAGCAGTAAAAATGTAGGCAGTGTCATGTGGCGGACGATAAAAAAACAGAAGTGGCTTTCCGCCGGGATCGTGTGTGCAGTGGCCGGTGCAATCCTGACAGCGCTTCTTCCACCGCTCATTCTTGGAACTATTATAGATACCATGACGACGGGAAATGTGGTATCATTTTATCTGATCTTTGCATATTTTGGATTTACACTGCTCATGGGGGCACTGGAAAGTTCAAGGGAAGGACTGCTGATTGTGTTCGGGCAGAAAATCACGCACGCACTGCGAAGCAGCCTGATGGATAAATATACGGATCTGACGGCAGATGCACTGACACATCAGGAGCCGGGGTCAGTGGTTTCCCGGTTCGTCGGGGATGTTGATACGGTGGAAAACCTGTTTACATCAGGCATTATCAGCATGTTTTCCGATGCATGCAAGATCGTCAGTATTCTTGCCGTCATCTGGTTTCGGAACAAGGGGCTTGCCATTGTGCTTTTGGTGTTGCTGCCGTTTCTGTTCTGGTTTACGCGCATCGTGCAGAAAAATATGCTGACCGCGCAGATCGAAAACCGCCGTGCTGTCAGCCGTGCCCTGGGCCATGTTCCGCAGACGCTTCACAACATCAGAACGATCCGGAGTCTCGGCAAAGAAAACTATATGGCAGAGCGTTATGATACCTGCATCGGCGAGAGCTACCGGGCGATGGAGCAGACAAATTTTTATGATGCAGTCTATTCACCAGTCATTCTGATCCTGAATGCGGTGGTTGTGGCGGTTGTCATGCTTTTTTCGGCTTCCGGCAATGCGAATGTATTAAGTCTGTTTGGAATGTCGGCTGGTACGGCGGTCGCTGTCATGAACTATATTTCGCAGATCTTTTCCCCGGTGGAGAGCCTTGGAATGGAGATCCAGACCATACAGTCTGCTGTGGCGGGCGTGCACAGGATCAATGAATTTTTCAGTCTGGAAGAATTACCGGAAAAGACTGATTACAGAAAAGAGAGTACACAAAAGAAAGATAACGTATTTGTGGAATTTCAGAATGTGACATTTGCCTACGAAGAACAAAATGTGCTAAATGGTCTCAGTTTTCAGGTAAAAGAAGGAGAACAGGTTACACTTTCCGGTCGCACCGGCGCAGGCAAAAGTACGATATTCAAGCTGCTGCTGGGACTTTATGAGCCAAAGGAGGGCAGCGTGCTGATACAGGGAGTTCCGGCACAAGATATCCCGGATGCAGAGAAACGGCATCTTTTTGGCTATGTGGAGCAGGCTTTTCATATGGTTCCGGGAACGGTAAAAGAGCAGATCACGCTGTACGATCCGTCGATCACTATGGAGGATGTCCGTGCGGCGGCACAGATGACAGGGCTTTCGGATACGATCATGAGTCTGGAAAACGGGTACGATACGCCATGTTCCGATGAAATCTTTTCACAGGGACAGTGGCAGCTATTGTCGATCGCCCGTGCAGCGGCGGCAAAGCCGAAACTGCTCCTTTTAGATGAGATCACGGCAAACCTGGATGCACAGACCGAAAAAGAAGTTTTGCAGGCATTAAAGCGGGTAAGTGAGAATCGGACGGTGATCTCCATCTCGCACAGGGTGAATGCGACGACCGGCAGGGTGATTCAAATCTGAAAACGTAGTTTGTTCCCGCAGACCGGCTGCTCACAAAGGATTTCTGGAAGCGCTTGCATTAAAAATCCCTGTCATGGTGGTATACTGCATTGTCAATCTGGATGAGATCGTGAAGATACCGGCGGTTTATCTGCATTATAAAAAGTATATCTGGGTGAGAAATATCACAAGGGAGGAAGATTAAGAGAGAAAAATCCAGTCTTGACATTTTGGAAAAATGCTATATAATTACTTCAAAAATGAACAATACAAAAAAGAAGTAAATGGAGGCGGATCATGATAAATATGAGTATTGAATTTGCCCACAAAATGTCACTGGCGTACAGTGCAACCTGCAAGACACTCTGCAGGGAACTGAAACTGCCACAGACTGCGTTTGATATACTGATGTTTCTGGCAAATAACCCGGATTATAAAACGGCGAGTGATATTGTGGAAGTACGGAAAATAAAGGCGAACCTTGTCTCTGTCAATGTTGAGAAGTTGGTGCGGGATGGATACCTTGAGAGGAAAGCAGTGGAGGGTGATCGGAGAAAAGTCGAGCTGATCTGCACGAAAAAAGCAGAGCCTGTGATCGAAAACGGGAAAAAACTGCAGCAGGATTTTGTGGAACAGATACTGTCTGGCGTGGATGAGGAGAAACGGAAAAAGATGGCAGAGATCCTCAACCAGATGGAAAAGAATCTGGATGAAATGCTGAAAGGGGAGCACTGACATGAACATGTTACTTACAATAATCGTTACTTTTTTTGCAGGTATGGGGGCAGGGCTTGGAACCGGTTTTGCGGGAATGAGCGCCGCGGCGGTCATCAGTCCAATGCTGATCACATTTCTAGGGATGGATCCGTATATGGCGGTGGGAATCGCATTATCCTCGGACGTTCTTGCAAGTGCGGTGTCGGCGTATACATACGGAAAAAATAAAAATCTCGATATCCGAAACGGTATCATCATGATGGTGAGCGTACTTTTATTTACCGTTTTTGGAAGCTATGTGTCAAGTCTGGTCCCATCTGCGGCCATGGGGAACTTTTCAGTCTTTATGACATTCCTTTTAGGAATTAAATTTATCGTGCGCCCGGTCATGACCACAAAAGAGGCGATGCAGGGAGTGTCGGCGGAGAAGCGGGCAGTGCAGTCTGTTATATGCGGTGTCCTCATAGGATTTATCTGTGGTTTTGTCGGTGCGGGCGGCGGCATGATGATGCTTCTGATCCTGACCTCTGTGCTTGGATATGAATTAAAGACAGCCGTTGGAACGAGTGTGTTTATCATGACCTTTACGGCACTTACCGGAGCGGCTTCGCACTTTGCAATCGGTGGTGCACCGGACTGGACCGTATTGATTTTGTGTGTTGTATTTACCCTGATCTGGGCGAGAATCGCGGCTGTTTTTGCCAACAAAGCAACGCCGAAGACCTTAAACCGTGCAACGGGTGTGATACTGGTTATTTTAGGACTTGTGGTAATGCTTTTTTAGTACGGCAAACGGATATTCCGCAGGAACGCGCGAGGAATATTCAGGACAGGCGCTCAAAAAGAATATTGCCCGTGACAAAGTTGTAAGCGCCTCTAAGGTATATTTCAATCCAGACAGATTATCGTCACAAGAGTGCATGAACTTTCGGAACGTCACGGTGTGAAAATGCAGCAGATCGCGCTTGCATGGCACTGGGCAAAAGGTGTTGCATCACCGATAGCTGGTGCGATCGACCATAATCCGGCGGAGGGTGTGATGCTTTTGGATGAGAAGAAATGATGATGTATAGGATTTTGTTTAGTTTCACATATAAAAAAGCAAAAAATATCTACATACTGTACAAAAATATCAAGAAAATATTAATAAAATCTAAAAAATGTTAAGAATGTGCTAACAATACAAAAATAATACGGTTTTCTTTGTACAAGATTCTGCCTATAATTAAATCATAAAGTTGCAGCGGCAAAGAGGGGCAGCGCAGCAAACAAATTAACCAATTACAGGAGGGTTTCTTATGAAGAAAAAAGTTTTATCCGCAATCGTATGTGCAGCAATGGTATTTTCCATGACAGCGTGTGGCTTACAGTCACCAAATACAGGTGGAAGCAGCGGCGGAACAACAAATGCAGCATCAACATCTAATGCGTCCGCAACATCAGATGCAGCAGAAGCAGAAACAACAACTGAGGCAGCATCCTCAGGGGACAGCGCAACAGAACCGGTCGGACCGGCGGTCACACTGGTTTATGCAGAGGTTAACCCGTTAGAGGGAACCATCGTTGGACAGACAGCAACTGCTTTCAAAGACAAAGTCGAAGAGCTTTCCGGCGGAAGCATCACGATCGATATTCAGGCAAACGGTGTATTAGGAGCTGAGTCAGATGTCTTAGATACCATGCTTGGCGGCGGCGGTACGATCGATATGGCACGTATCTCTGCATTCGCACTGACAAGCTACGGCGGAGAAAAATCCAGTCTTTTATCTGTACCGTTCACATTCGTAAACAGAGATCATTTCTGGAATTTCGCTACATCAGATCTGGCACAGGAATTTTTACTTGAGCCGCATGAGAATGGAAGCGGTATCCGCGGACTGTTCTACGGAGAGGAAGGTTTCCGTCATTTCTTTACCGTAAAACCGGTTTCCGGAATGGAAGATCTTGCAGGCATGAAGATCCGTGTATCAAATGACCCGATCATGACAGGCATGGTTGAGGCACTTGGAGCAAACCCGACCGTTGTTGCTATGGGTGAGTTATACTCCGCATTACAGACAGGTGTTGTTGATGCAGCAGAGCAGCCGATCGCAAACTATCAGGCAAATGCATTCCCGGAAGTTGCAAACAACCTGATCTTGGATGGACATACATTAGGAGCAATTCAGGTAGTTATCACAGATGAGGCATGGGATAAATTAACACCGGAACAGCAGGATGTATTAACAGAAGCTGGTGAGTACGCTTCCCAGTACAACCGCAAGATCTCTGAGGAGACAGAAAACAAGATCTTAGACGAGTTAAAAGCAGATGGATGCAACGTTGTTGAAGTAGAGGATATCACACCATGGCAGGATGCATGTAAAGATGTGATCGAAGAGGCAACAAAAGATAACAAAGAGTTATATCAGCAGATTCTTGATATGGCAAACTAAAAGACTGATGTATCAAAGGAGCACAGAGAGAATACCTGCTCTCTGTGCTCCTTTTCTAAAGATGGCTATTTTTAAAGGAGGAAGATGAGTTTATGCCAAAATTTTTTCAGACCGTTGATAAAATAAAACCGGCATATGACATTACATATAAGATCGTTTTATTCATATGTAAATTATTGCTGACGGCAGATCTTGTGATCACAAGCGTCTGCGTTGTCGGAAGATACGTTCCGTTTGTGCCGGATCCGGCATGGAGCGAGGAAGTCGTTCTGACACTGATGTCCTACATGGCAGTATTGTCCGCAGCACTTGCAATCAGAAGGAATGCACATATCCGTATGACGGCATTTGACCAGTATCTGCCAAAATCCGTGATCCGTGCACTGGATATTTTAGCAGATGTGGCAGTATTAATCCTTGGTGTGGTAATGATTACAGTAGGATTTTCCTATGCAGTCCAGATCGGTGCAAAAGGAAATTATGTAAGTATGCCAAGTGTTTCAAAATTCTGGATGTATTTCCCAATCCCACTTGCAGGAATTGCAATGGTGGTATTTGAGATTGAAGCAGTTTATAACCATATCAAAGGAATTTTTGTAAAGGAGGAAAAATAATGAGCGCACAAGGAATTGCAATCGCAGTATTGCTGATCAGCTTTTTAGTAATGATACTCCTTAGATTTCCGATTGCATATGCAGTTGCATTGTCATCATTACTTTGTTTACTGACACAGGGATTGCCGCTTACCACGATCTGTCAGCAGATGGTAAAAGGAATCAGTTCTTTCAGTCTGATGGCAGTGCCGTTCTTTATCACGATGGGTGTACTGATGGGCACCGGTGGTATCTCAGAAAAACTGATTGCACTTGCCAATGCCTGCGTCGGATGGATGACCGGTGGTATGGCAATGGTAAATATCGTAGCATCTTATTTTTTCGGTGGAATTTCCGGTTCTGCATCTGCTGATACTGCTTCTATCGGAAGTATCATGATCCCAATGATGGTAGATCAGGGATATGATGATGATTTTTCTACCGCAGTTACCATTACTTCTTCCTGTGAGGGACTTTTGGTTCCGCCAAGCCACAACATGGTTATCTATGCAATGTCAGCAGGTGGTATTTCCGTAGGAAGTTTATTCCTTGCAGGATATCTACCGGGTGCTTTACTTGCAGTTTCCCTGATGGTAGGTTCTTACATTATCTCAAAGAAGAAACATTATCCAAAGGGAGATAAGTTCAGCTTTAAGGGATTATTGAAGCAGATTGGTATTTCTATCTGGGCACTTGCAGCGGTTGTTATCGTAGTTATCGGTGTAGTTGCCGGATGGTTCACCGCAACAGAGTCCGCAGCAATCGCTGTATTTTACAGCCTGATTGTCAGTGTATATATTTACAAAGGACTTGACTGGAAAGGTGTATGGAAATGTTTAGAACAGTGTATCGATACCTTATCGATCGTATTGATCCTGATTTCTACTTCGAGTATTTTCGGTTACTGCCTTACCACATTACATGTACCGGATATGGTAGCAAATGCGATCGTAGGATTTTCAACAAACCCGATCGTGATTGCACTTTTAATTGACTTGATTCTTCTGTTCCTTGGCTGTATCATGGATATGGCACCGATTATCCTGATCGCAACACCGATCTTACTTCCGATCGCAACATCAATCGGCATTGATCCGGTACAGTTCGGTATCATCATGGTATTAAACTGTGGTATCGGTCTTTTGACACCACCGGTTGGATCCGTATTATTTATCGGTTCCGCAGTCAGCGGTGTAAAAATGGAACGTGTCGTAAAGGCAACACTTCCATTCTATATCTGTATGATCATTGTATTAATGTTACTTACATTCATTCCGGAAGTAAGCCTTCTGTTACCGAGAGTATTTGGCGGCTACGGCGGATGATTTTAGAATTACGGGAGGAAATGGCATGACATATCAATTTAAGAGCGAAGTGACCGCAGGAGATTTCTGGAAACTGACAATGAGCCGGACATATCGTTCGGTGGCGGGAGTCTGCAACATGGTCTTTACGGTGGCGATGATTTTATTTACAGCAAAATTTTTCCGTACCTCAGGGGATCTGATGCAGATGCTGATGCTCTTTGGATGTCTGCTGTTTCCGGTGATCCAGCCGATCGCGATCTATCTGAAAGCCAAAGGGCAGGCAAAAACGATGCCGAAAGATGTAGAACTTTCCTTTGACGATGCGGGACTCCATGTGACTGTGGGGAAAGAAAAGGAAAGCATTGGATGGAAAAAGCTGCGGGTGGCAAACGAGCCTGGCATGATGATCGTTTTTTCCGATGCAAGACATGGATATATGCTTACAAACCGTATTTTGGGAGCACAGAAAGAACCATTTTTTGCATTTGCAAAAGAAAGGATCGCAGAGACGAATTAGTGTATGCGGGCTGGCAGATCAGACAGCTAAATGGAGCAAGAAGCAGGATGGGACAAACAGCTTGAAGAAAAGGATAAAAAAGTGGTGGCAGGAGCTTACCATTCAAAAGAAAATAGCAGTGTTTACCGGGATGGTCTGTGTGGCCATCCTGCTTTCCGTTGTTTTTAATGTCTGGGTTGTCCGGTTTTCACTGACCGATTTTAATGGTATTTTGCAGGACAATGCAAAGTGCAGTGAACTGATCCAGGCATTAGAGCAGGAGAGCACACTGTTTGAAAGCTATATGAGAAATCCGGATACGGAGAAAAAAGAAGCGTTAGAGCGTTCCATGAAACGTACAAAACATGCGGTTTATGATCTGCCATTCCAGTATCGCAGGATCGGGGAACTCCGCTATGCAAAAACATGGTCGATCCGCAGCAGCTATGAAGTTTACTGCACTAAAAGAGATGCAATCCTGTCCATGGAAGATAATGTGACAGATTATGTCAGCAGGCTGTATGAAGTTTATGACATGCAGGACTACTTAAAGGATTATGCCGGAACACTTATGAATTATACGATCGAGGAGGGAGATGTTTCGTACCAGAAAAAAGTTCCGACACTGATCAGTGTTCCGCTGGTGGTAATTTTTGCAGGAATCCTGCTTCTTTTTGGAATTGCAGAGATGGCGGCACTGATGAAAGAAACGATCATGGCACCGATTTTTAAACTGGTACATGCATCACAGAAAATTGCTGCAAATGATTTCTTTATCAGGGATGTTGAGGTGGACAACAAGGATGAGCTTGGTGAACTGGTCCGGGCGTTCAATAAAATGAAATACGCCACAGGAGAGTATATTCAGGCACTGGAGGAAAAAAGAAAGACCTTAGATCTTTTGCATGAGGAGGAGCTTGAAAAGTTAGAGACGGAAAAGCGTCTGGAGATGACAAAGCTTGAACTTCTAAAAAGCCAGATCAATCCGCATTTTCTGTTCAATACCTTAAATGTCATCGGTGGAATGGCAAGCCTTGAGGAAGCGGAAACTACTGAAAAAATGATCCGTGCATTGTCGGCACTTTTCCGCTATAACCTGAAAAATCAGGACACGGAGGTGTGCCTGTCACAGGAATTAAAAATTATGGAAGATTATATGTATCTGCAGCAGATGCGTTTCGGAGACAGAATCACATACCGAAAGGATTGCAGCGTGGATGCAGATAAAGTCATTGTTCCGGCATTTACATTTCAGCCGCTGGTGGAAAATGCCATCATTCATGGACTTTCGAAAAAAGAAGAAGGTGGGACTGTCCGGGTACATATCTGGCAGAAAGATGGATTTACGTTAATTACCATTGGGGATAACGGGCTTGGAATGGACGAAGCAGCACTTATGCATCTGCGGGGAGAACTGGAAAAAGAAGATGGAAAGACAGGCATTGGCCTTGGCAATATTTTCCGGCGGATCCGTGCAATGTATCAGGATGGAAATGTAGAAATCTACAGTAAAAAAGATGTGGGGACTGTGGTAAAAATACAGATCAGACATAAGGAAGTGGGGGAGCATGATGTACCGTGTGTTGGTGGCGGACGATGAGCCGATAGAGAGAATGATTGTGGGGAGAACGATAAAAAAATATTTTTCCGGACAGTTAGAAGTTGTGGAAGCCGTAAACGGCAGGGAGGCGGTAAAGTTTTTTACAGAAAAAGATTGTAAGATCGCGCTGCTTGACATTGAGATGCCGGGTGTGAATGGTTTGGAGGCAGCGGAGCAGATCCGGGAGGAAGACAGGGATTGCAGCATTATTTTTCTGACTGCATTTGATGAATTCAGTTATGCAAAACGTGCGATCTCCGTACATGCACTGGATTATCTGCTGAAACCAGGGACTGAGGAAGAACTGGTGGCGGTGCTTGAGGAAGCAATACGGCTGCTTGAGGAAAAGGCAGATGGATCGCAGAAAAATGTCCGGGAAAAGCCTGTGGATATGCAGGAAAAAAAGAAGGATGCAGAACTGGAAAATGGCAATGTCAGGATGAGCGCTGTGGCAGAAAATATCAGACAGTATATTGACATGCACTATAAAGAAGATATTTCTTTACAGAGTGTAGCAGAGGAGATGAATTATTCAGACGCATATTTCTGCAAAATATTCAAACAGTGTTTTGATAAAAGTTTCATTGGATATCTGACTGAGTACCGGCTGGAACGGGCAAAGCAGCTGCTTGCTGATGTCCGTATCAATGTAAAAGATATCAGCGTAAATGTGGGATACCGGGATTCAAATTATTTTGCAAAAGTATTTAAGCGTGCCATGGGAAGTACTCCTACGGAATACCGCATGGAGATTTTAAAACAGATGAACACAGGGAACACTGCCGGAGGATTGGGATAAATGAAAAAAAGACGAATCTTGATTTTGTTTGCGGCAGTGGTTTTGACCGCTGGATTTTTTCTGTATCACAGGCTGCGCAGCGTGAGAGCTCCCGAATTTGTCCTGTCCTATGCGGAGAACCAGACGGAGGATTATCCGACAACACTTGGGGCAAAAAAGTTTGCCGAGCTGGTGGAGAAGGAGAGCAGCGGAAGAATAAAGATTTTAGTTCAGGCAGGAGGGAAACTTGGTGCAGAGAGCGGTGTGATCGCACAGATGCAGTATGGAGGCATTGATTTTGCAAGGGTTTCCCTGTCGCAGTTAGCAGAGTACATACCGGAATTAAACGTTTTGCAGATGCCATATCTGTATTCTGATTCGGATCATATGTGGAAAGTGTTAGATGGCAGGATCGGTAGTGACTTTTTGGAGAAAGTGAGTAAAAGCGAACTGATTGGCCTTTCCTGGTATGATGCGGGAGCAAGAAATTTTTATAATTCTAAAAAGCCGATCACCTGTCTTGAGGATATGGCAGGTATGCGTATCCGTGTGCAGGAATCGGAGGTGATGGTCGATATGGTGGAGGCACTTGGCGCGACGGCACTGCCGATTCCCTATGCGGATGTTTATTCCGCATTAGAGCGCGGAACGGTGGACGGGGCGGAGAATAACTGGCCTTCTTATGAAGCGATGAATCATTATGAGGTGGCGAAATATTATACAGTTGATGAACACAACCGGATACCGGAGATGCAGATCTGTTCGAAACATACATGGAACAAGCTTTCGGAAGATGACCGTCAGATGATCTTAGAGTGCGCAAAAGAATCTGCGCTGTATGAGAGAAAGTTGTGGAAAGAACGTGAGGCGGATTCTAAGGAGATCGCTTTGAAACAGGGTGTGGAAGTGGTAGAACTTTCTGCGGCAGAAAAAAAGCGTTTTCAGGAGGCGGTCATGGGCGTGTATGAAAAGTATTGCGCGGACTACATGGACGTGATCGAACAGATTATCGAAGAAAATAATGAGTGAGGAGAAACAGATGGATTTTTTACAGGATAAAATAAAAAAGAAACAGTTTTTATGCAACTACAGTGTTTTTTTGCTGAATGGAATGCTGGCACTTTCGATTGGATCCCTGCTTCCTTTTATCAGGGATGCAAGAGGACTAGATTATGCATTTTGCGGATTGATCGTAAGTCTGCATTCTGTGGGAAATCTGTTTTCTAGTTTTACCGCAGGATTGCTGCCGGTCGCGATTGGAAGAAAAAAGAGTATTCTGTTTTTTAATCTGTTTTTTGCACTTTCGTATCTGCTGATCATTTTCGGAAATCACAACTGGTGCATTGCAATGGCATTTTTCCTGACAGGTGTTGCGAGAGGAGCAACGAGTAATTTCTGTAACACGGCAATCAACAGTTTAGCACCGGGAAAAGCATGGACGATCAATGGACTGCATGCGATGTTCTCTGTCGGGGCATTTTTATTCCCGATTCTTCTGACACTGTTTACGACAACAGGGGAATCCGGCTGGATCACAGCGTGTTATTTTATGCTTGCGATGGGAATTTTAAGCTGGATTTTATACGCAATGATCCCAATGGAAAATGACCGGGTGGAAAAAGAGAAAAAAGGCGGCAGTTTCGGATTCTTCTCAGAACCGCTGTTTTATCTGTGCGTTGCAACATTATTTTTCTATCTCTGCGCGGAGCAGGGTGTCATCGGATGGATGATCACATATTTTAAGGATACAGGATTTCTGCCGGCATCCCTATCCCAGATGACGGCGAGTGTACTCTGGGTGATGATTTTAGCAGGACGTCTGACGACAGCCTGGCTGTCCACCAGAATGCAAAAAGAAAAACTGCTGCCGATCATGGGCGTAGGACTTGTATGCTTTTTCTTTTTACTGTTATTCAGCCGCAGTACCGTATGGATCGTGATCGGTATCATGGGTTTCGGGTACAGCATGGCGGGAATTTATCCGACGACGGTTTCCTTTGCAGGAAATCTCATTGAAAAATATCCGATCGCGTGGAGTTTTATTTTAACAATTGCAAGTATCGGTTCGATCGTAATGCCGTCGATCATTGGAAAGATCGCAGAGACAGCAGGGATCTTTTATGGAATGGGTTCGATCGTGATCGTTGTTTTTATCGATATGGTCTGCATTTTGGCACTGGTGCGTTATCTGAAAAAACAAAATCAATAATATTATACGAGGGGGATTTCATATGAAAACGAAAAAAAATCAGATCTGGAACTTTAACAATGAAATTGATGCAGAAGTTTGCGGCGAGGGCGTGAAGCGCAAAATATTAGCGTACGCCGATGAGATGATGTGTGTGGAGAATCATTTTGAAAAAGGTGCCATCGGTGCACTGCATCATCACCCGCACACCCAGATCACCTATGTGGTGTCCGGTCAGTTTGAATTTACAATCAACGGAGAAAAGAAGATCGTAAATTCTGGCGATGCCCTGTTAAAGAGAGATTCCATCGAGCACGGCTGTGTCTGCCTGAAAGAGGGAATCCTCTTAGATATTTTTACACCGATGCGGGAAGAATTTGTGCAGGATCAGGATTGACAATCCGCGCACAAAATGCTAAAGTACGGTTAATGCGAGGAAGTGAAATAGTAATCATGGAAAGTGTCCAGAGAGAGGACGGCAGGTGCGAGTCTTTCACGGAACATGATGAACCGGTCATGGAGCTGCATACCGAATGGAAACATCAGGCTATGCCGGGTTCTCCCGTTACAGAGATAAGGTATCAATGAAAATTTGTACCGGAGTGCAGGAACATCCTGAAATTAGGTGGTACCGCGGATTAAGATAATTCGTCCTAAGCTGTATTTAGTTGCAGCTTGGGACTTTTTTAATGTACAGGATTCGGATATCAAAAGATGAAAAGCACATCTTTTGATATCATCATCTTCCATTTATGCAAACAAAAAGGAGGCAGACAATGAAATTAGAAAAATTAATCGGAGAACGTTTTCGTGAGAGACCGGCAGACTGCGTGATCGACAGCCATGCCCTGATGGTAAAAGGCGGCTACATGAAATACATGGCAAACGGCATTTACTCTTCCTACCTTCCACTCAAACGGATCACACGCAAAATCGAGCAGATCCTGCGTGAGGAGATGGATAAATTAGACGGACAGGAAGTATCATTTCCAGTTGTGATGCCGGCATCCCTTTGGGAAGAATCCGGTCGTTATGAGAGCGTGGGAGAAGAATTATTACGTTTTACTGACCGGAACAATGCAAAGATGGTGCTTGGAATGACACATGAGGAGGCTGCCGTACATTTAGTGCGCGAATACGCCAAAAGTTACAACAAATACCCATTTATGATCTACCAGATCCAGACAAAATTCCGGGATGAGGCAAGACCGAGAGCCGGATTGATCCGCGTGCGCGAGTTTACAATGAAAGATGCGTATTCCTTCCACACCAGTCAGGAAGATTTAAACCAGTACTACGAAAAATGCCACAAAGCATACGAGCGTATTTTTGAGAGAGCAGGCATCCCGGAGGTCGTATCGGTGGCTTCAGATTCCGGTATGATGGGTGGAAGCCTTTCCCATGAGTTCATGCTTCTTACCCCGGTCGGTGAGGATTCTATCGTGCTGTGTAATGAATGTGATTTCCGCGCAAATATGGAAGCGGCAGAAAATATCTCTGATATAGCAAGAGATGCAGTGTCCGCAGAACTTGAAAAAGTGCATACGCCGGACATTCATACGATCGAGGATATCTGTAAATTTTTCGGGGATGAAACCTGCAATTCCTGTAAGGCAGTTGTATACCAGAAAAATTCGGATGACACCTATGTGGTCGTATTTATCCGCGGCGATCTTGAAATTAATGAGACAAAACTGGTCAACTATTTGAAAGATGAGATACATCCAGCCATCATCACCGAAGAGTGCGGATTAAACGCAGGTTATATCGGACCGGTCGGACTGAAAATAAATGGAGATGCCATCGTTTTATATGACAGATCATTAGAAAACAGAAATAACCTTTCCTGTGGTGCAAATGAGGACGAGTACCATTATAAGGGACTTGATATGCAAAGAGATGTGCCGGATGCAGAATATCATGATTTTGCAAAGGCATATGAGGGCGGTATCTGCCCGAAATGCGGAAAAAAGACGATCCGTATTTCCAGAGGAATCGAGGTCGGAAACATCTTCCAGCTTGGAGATAAATATACGAAAGCCATGAAGATGACTTATGTGGATCAGAACGGAGAGAGCAAAACACCAATCATGGGCTGTTATGGCATTGGTGTCGGCAGACTTGCCGCCGCTGTCTGCGAGGCACATCATGATGAGTACGGACCGATCTGGCCAAAATCAATCGCGCCGTGGCAGGTGCATCTGTGTGCAGTAAGAGCGGACAATGAGGAAGTCAGAAAGTTTGCGGATGATTTGTATGAGAAATTGCAGGAGATAGGAATCGAGGTTATTTATGACGACAGAACCGTGAGCGCCGGCGTTATGTTCTCCGATGCCGATCTGCTCGGTGTTCCGCTCCGTGTTATCGTGAGTCCCAGAAATATGAAACAGGGAGTCATCGAGGTGGTCTCCCGTGACAAGACGCTTCAGACACAGGTAAAAATGGAGGAAGCGGCAGAGCAGGTGACGAATTATCTGTGATAAGGGAGAAAAATCATGGAAATAAAAAGCATACTGATCAAAGACACCAAAGAGAAAAATGATAGATCATCTAATGTCCGAAAATAAAAGAACAGACTACAGAAAGAGAGAAATAAAGGAATGCAGTACCACGGAGGAGATATATACCGCAATCAGATAAGACAGGATTTTTCGGTGAACACCAATCCGCTTGGAATGCCGGATTCGGTAAGGGAAGCACTTCATCAGGCGGTGGAGGAGGCGGAACATTACCCGGATATCCATGCACAGGAACTTACAAACGCAGTTGCAGAACAGCTGCGGATATCAGAGAAAAAGCTTGTGTTTGGAAATGGTGCGTCAGAATTGTTCCATGCCGTTTTACACGCAGTAAAACCATCGAAAATGCTGATCCCGGTGCCGTCCTTTTTAGGATATGAAGAGGCGGCAAAGACCATGGACTGTGAAGTTATTTTTTATGAGATGAAAAAAGAGGAAAAATTCTGCCTGACCGAACGGATTCTTGATGCGTTAGACGAGAGCATTTCTCTGGTATTTCTGGCAAATCCAAATAATCCGGTCGGAAATCTGGTCGAGCCGGAACTGATTTTAGAAATTGCAGAAAAATGCAGACAATGTGACATTACACTGGTGCTGGATGAGTGTTTTATGGAACTGACCGGAAAAGAACAGAAATATTCCTTTTTAAGTCATTTAGAAGAATTTCCGAATGTGGTCGTGGTGCGTGCATTTACCAAATTATATGCGATTCCGGGGGTGCGGCTTGGGTATCTGGTCTGTGAACAGACTCTGGCGGAAAAGATCAGATTGCAGCTGCCGGAGTGGAATCTTTCGGTATTCGCCCAAAGGGCAGGAGTCGCTGCAATCAAAGAGCAGGGATATGTTGCACGCACTGTGACCTGTATACAGACGCAAAGGCTGTTTTTGCGTGAAGAATTAAAGGCGGCAGGATGCATTGTGTATGATTCCGATGCAGATTATCTGTTGTTTTACAGTGAAAAAAAGCTGTATGAACTTTTTTTACAGCGTGGTATTTTGATTCGTGACTGTAGTAATTTCCGGGGACTCCAGAGCGGTTATTACCGGATCGCGGTAAAATCGGAAGAACAGAACCGGATATTTGCAGAGGTGTTGAGAGAGATCCATGGAAATGCGCAGGCAGTAGAATTTGTGCTGCCGGGAGAGATCGAGGGGCGCAGTTTTGCAATTATTACAAAAGAACTGAAAGAACGCGGTATTGTGATCCCGAAAGAGCAGGAGCCGGTGACAAAAAGAGTGATCCACACGAGTGCGGATTTCGGATATGCAGATACACTTACTTTTTCGGAGAATGCAGTGGAGATTGCAAAACACCTGATCCGCACAGGAGCGGACATCGTGACAGACACAAATATGGCGCTCTCCGGTGTCAACAAAAAAGTGCTTGAGGCACATGGTGGAATGGCGCGTTGTTTTATGGCGGACGAGGAGGTTGCAGGAGAGGCAAAAGAACGCAAGGTGACAAGGGCGGTCGTTTCCATGGAACATGCGGCAAAACTGGACAAGCCGGTCATATTTGCCATCGGCAACGCACCAACGGCACTGATCCGTTTGTATGAGCTGATTTGTGATGGAATTTACCGTCCTGCATTTATCATCGGAGTTCCGGTCGGATTCGTCAATGTGGAGGTGGCAAAGGAAATGATCCTGCACACCGATGTGCCATGTATCGTGAACCGGGGAAGAAAAGGAGGCAGCAATGTGGCTGCTGCGATCTGTAATGCACTTTTGTATGAAGTGCGGCGGGAGGATGCAGCGAAAAAGGTGGATTGATATTTACAAATGGAAATGGAGATACCTATGCGTTACGGATTTACGACCGGAAGCTGTGCGGCAGCGGCGGCAAAAGCGGCGGCATATATGCTGATCACCGGAAAAATAAAAAATGAGATAGAGATCGAGACGCCAAAAGGGATTCGGTATCATGCTGAAATCACAGATATCCGGCGAAGTGAAACTGCAGTGAGCTGTGCCGTGATTAAAGATGGCGGAGATGATCCTGACATTACGACGGGCGCACATATCGTGGCAGCGGTTTCAAGGATTGACGGCGGCATAAAGCAAAAAGAACCGTCCGTGCATCGGCAAAAGAGTACGATGGATGGCAGCATGCAGCAAAAAGGGCAGTCCGCGCATTTACAGAGAATTGTGATCGACGGGGGATATGGTGTCGGACGTGTTACAAAACCGGGATTAGACCAGCCGGTCGGAAATGCAGCCATCAATCATGTGCCGCGTGAGATGATCGAAAAAGAGGTGCGGGAAGTCTGTGCGCTCACGGATGAAACGGCAGATCTTCTGGTGGAAATTTCCGTGCCGGAGGGGGAGACGCTTGCGGCACAGACGTTTAATCCGAGACTTGGCATCACAGGCGGAATATCCATCCTTGGGACGAGCGGTATTGTGGAGCCGATGAGCAGCAGGGCACTGCTTGAAACAATCCGGGTAGAGTTAAATCAGAAGCGTGCCATGGGGTATTCCATTGTGGCAGTTTCACCGGGAAATTACGGACTGGATTATATGAAACGGACTTATGGTTATGATCTCGATAAGAGTGTAAAATGCAGTAATTTTATAGGAGATACGATCGATATGGCGGTGGAAAATGGATTTGAAGCCATGCTTCTGACCGGTCATATCGGCAAGCTGATAAAAGTCGCCGGCGGCATCATGAACACACACTCGCGGGAAGGGGACTGCCGGATGGAACTGATCACGTCATCTGCTCTGTCAGCGGGTGCCGATGCAGATACGGCACGTCAGATCCTTTCCTGTGTGACAACGGAAGAAGCGGTTAATGTGTTGAAAAAAGCCGGATTGTGCGAAAAGACGATGGAACTGATCATGCAAAAGATAATGTTTTACCTGAATAAAAGAGCCGCAGGGAAAATTGCGGTCGCGTGTATTTTGTATTCCAACGAGCACGGAGGACTTGGAGAGAGTGCAGGGGCGGCAGAGCTGCTTGCGAGACTGAAGGAGGAGAAAAGATGATTTATTTTGTAGGTGCCGGCTGTGGGGCGGCGGATCTGATCACGGTGCGTGGAATGAAACTGTTAGAAAAGGCGGATGTGGTGATCTATGCAGGATCACTGGTAAATCCGGAGCTGCTTTCCTATACCAAAGAGGCATGTGAGATATATAATAGTGCCACGATGACGTTAGAGGAAGTGATCGAAGTGATGAGAAAGGCAGAGTCGGAGAGCAAGATGGTAGTGCGCCTGCATACCGGGGAGCCAAGTCTTTACGGCGCAGTCAGGGAGCAGATGGACTGTCTCGATGAACTTGGAATTTCTTATGAGAGCTGTCCGGGAGTTTCCGCCTGCTTTGGTGCAGCTGCATCTCTGCAGATCGAATATACACTGCCGGAGGTCTCACAGAGCCTTATTATTACCCGCATGGCAGGAAAAACATCGGTGCCGGAAAAAGAGAGTATCGAGAGTTTTGCAGCACATCAGGCATCCATGGCGATCTACTTAAGTACCGGTATGTTAGAGGAACTTTCCAGACGTCTTGTGGCAGGTGGGTATACGAAAGACACCCCGGCAGCGTTAGTGTATAAGGCGAGCTGGCCGGAAGAAGAAGCATACCTGTGTACAGTGGAAACACTGCCGTTGGTTGCAAAGAAACATAATATTACGAAAACAGCACTGGTTCTGGTGGGAAATGTTCTTGCAAATAAACGCTGCGCGCGCTCAAAACTGTATGCGCCGGATTTTGAAACGGAATTCCGTAAAAAGAAGGAGTAACACATGCAGATCGATATCATGAGTTTTACCAGGCGCGGGATAGAACTCTCGGCAAAGATACGGGAATGTCTGTATTCGTGTGGGAAAGGGTACGAAGTGTGTCTGTATACAAAGTATGGCAGATATCAGGAAATATCAGATGCAGAGATACAGACTGAGTGGATCCGGGAACACAATCGTGCCAATGGCAAAAATCCGGTTTATGTCAAAGAAAGCATCTACGACTGGATGCGCGCGCGTTTCGAACAAAACAGAAATGGGAAAAAGACAGCAGTCATCTGGATCGGCGCATGCGGAATCGCGGTGCGCGCCATGGCACCTTCTCTGCGTGATAAACTGACAGACATCCCGGTTCTGGTGGTGGACGAGGCGGGACAGTTTGTTATCCCGGTTTTGTCCGGACATTATGGCGGAGCAAATGAACTTGCAGGACTGCTTGCAAAACGGATCGGTGCAGTGCCTGTCATAACAACGGCAACCGATGTCAATCATGCGTTTGCCGTGGATGTTTTTGCGAAAGAAAATGGACTTTTCATACAGAATAAAGAGGAAATTGCAGGAATTTCGTCGAAAATTCTCGATGGAAAGAAGATTATGATAATGACAGGCGGGCGGGTGGAAGGAGAGATACCAAAATCGGTACTGATATCTGACATAACAACATGTGAAGAAAATCCGCCACAAAAGTGGTCGGTGAAAAAAGAACAGGACCATATATCTATGCCGGATGTTGTGATTTCTGCAAGGTATCCGGTAAAAAATATTCCAAAGAGTCAGGTCATAGATGAACAGGTGGATGTTAAAACGCATACAGATCCGCTCTGGCTGATCCCCCGCACCATCATCCTTGGCATGGGCTGTAAAAAGGGAAAATCCTGTGAGGAGATCGGGCAGTTTGTCTTAGAGACATTAGAACAGGAACAGATATCCATACAGGCAGTTACAGCGCTTGCCACGATCGATCTGAAAAAAGAAGAACCGGGATTTTTAGAATTTGTAAAAAAATATGGGCTGGACTTTCTGACGTATCCGAAAGAAGTCTTAAAAGAAGTGCCGGGAACCTTCAGCGGTTCGGCATTTGTGTCACAGACAGTCGGCGTGGACAATGTGTGTGAACGCGCAGCGCTTGCAGCATGCAGGAAAGAAGATAAAGAGAAAATAAAGCAGCCTGGATGTGGCAGTGAGGGAAAAGAAAAATCGTATATGCAGCAAAATTGTGACAGCAGGGAAAATCAGAAAAAAATGTTAGTACAGGGCAGGTTACTGCTCAAAAAGAAGGCAAAAGACGGAATGACGCTTGCGATAGCTGAGCGGGAATGGAGTGTAAGATTTGATGAAACATAAAATATATATTGTGGGAATGGGACCGGGAGAAGAAGCAATGATGACGATGCAGGCGTATGATACACTGCTGGCATGCGATACGATCATCGGCTATCAGGTTTATTTAAAACTGTTAGGCGAAGCATTTGCGGAAAAAGAGCAGCTTTCTACACCGATGAAGCAGGAGCGGGAGCGCTGCATCCTCTGTTTTGAGAAGGCGAGGGAAGGGAAAAAAGTTTCCCTGATCTGCAGTGGGGATGCGGGGGTCTATGGAATGGCATCTTTGATGTATGAGATCGGGGAAAGTTACCCGGACTGTGAACTTAGTGTCGTGCCGGGCGTCACCGCTGCACTTAGTGGAGCAGCGTGCCTTGGAGCACCATTAAACCATGATTTCTGCGTAATCAGCTTAAGTGACTTACTGACGCCGTGGGAAAAAATAGAAAAACGTTTAAGAGCGGCGGCGGATGGGGATTTTGCGATTGCGATCTACAACCCGTCCAGCAGAAAACGTGCGGACTATCTGATCTGTCTCTTATACACATCTCCGAGCCCACGAGACCGAGGCTG
>ENA-OXEX01000125-OXEX01000125.1-human-gut-metagenome-genome-assembly--contig:-NODE-125-length-46146-cov-8.680849_pt1 | contig 46146 bp, 39 predicted proteins | sample MGYA00249364_ERZ652261 | MGnify/ENA primary metagenome ERZ652261 (study PRJEB26925, sample SAMN05826642) | human gut metagenome | biome: ENVO:2100002; feature: ENVO:00000062; material: ENVO:00002003... | reverse complement strand
GGTCTCGTGTGCTCGGAGATGTGTATAAGAGACAGCAGTGCTGATGACGGATATAATAAGGGAGCTGATGGCCGAGGCAAATCAGGAATCGCAAAAGAATATCGCCGAACCGAAATGCGTAAAAACCGTTGTGGAGCATTCGGAAAAGCTGATACGCAAAAGAGCTGCCGAGTTAGCGGCGGAAAAAAGCCGCGGATGAGCTTCTCTCCCTCTTTTAAGACAGCATATCGATATTTTTTATAATATATGTTTTTATGCTGTTTAAAACTTGCTGCTTTTGAAGCTTCGCCTTGAATTCGCCGTCAAGATTTTCAATTTCGTCCTTGTCCACGGAGACTTCCTCATTATTTTCATCGTACATCGAAAATTCCTTTTCGACAATCAAAGAAAGCTCGTTTTCGCCGACGGCACAGAGTGCCTTTGAAGCGAGAAATGTCAGCGGCTCACCGTTGTTTCTGAAAAAGAACGAGAGGGAACCGCTCTCGGTATCCTCTAAAAAATAGTATAGAGTGTAAATGTATTTTTGCGTCTCTGTAAATTTGCCGAATACCTTTTCAGGGTCTTCGGCCTTTTCTGTTTTTGCCTGTAAGACCGCCGAAACACCCTCGAATAGGGTTTCCGGGTCGGAACTCTCCGCTTTTTCACGCGTTAAGAATGAAAACTCATTTTTGAGAGCTTTCTTTCTGTCATATTCTCTCAAAAGAGCGTCACGCTCGTTGTTGTGCTTTTTAGCCGCCGCCGAGGCTTTGCTAAGTACAAATACCGTAATGACGCACAGGACGATAAGAAGCAGCCACAAGTACCAATATTCCATTATTATTCCTCCGTCAGGATTTTATATATGTCGCTCTTTTTGATTCCGGTGAGCTTTGCCGCGTTTTTTGCCGCCTCGTTTTTCGACATTCCGCCATCTGTGAATTCTCTTGCCTTCGCGACGGCGGACTCCACCGTGTAAATCTCCGGAGCGGCCTGCGGCGCTCCCTCTATAACTAATACGAATTCACCCTTGATAGGTATGTTTTCATATTCTTCGCACGCCTTTTTGAGCGTGGTGCGTTCAACATTTTCGTGGATTTTCGTAAGCTCTTTAATAATCGCTATACGGCGGTCACCGAGGCAGGCATAAAGGTCCTTAAGCGTGCGTAAAAGCTTGTGCGGAGCCTCGTAAAACACCATGGTGCGTTTTTCATCCTTAATGCTGTCAAGATGCTCGGCGCGGCTCTGCTTATTTACGCTCAAAAAGCCTTCAAACGTAAATCTGCCGGACGGCAGCCCCGACAGCGCCACGGCTGTGGCAAATGCGGTGGGGCCGGGGACGGATACAACATTTACTCCCGATGCAATGCAGATGTCAACAAGGTCCTGACCTGGGTCGGAAATTGCCGGCATACCTGCGTCCGTGACAAGAGCACAGCTTTCTCCGCCGAGAATACGCGCAAGAATTATTTCGCCGCGTTCACGGCGGTTGTGCTCAAAATAGCTGATGAGCGGCTTTTTTATGTCAAATCTGTTTAAAAGCTTCAGGGTGACTCTTGTGTCCTCCGCCGCTATAAAATCGCAGTTTCTGAGACACTCTGCGGCACGGGGAGAAAAATCCGAGAGGTTGCCTATCGGAGTGCCGACAACGTAAAGCTTTCCCGTCATTACATATCCTCCCTGTATTTACCTAAAATTCTTGTCATTTCGTCGGACAAAACGTCCTTGCTCTTGTATATAAAGAGATTGTTTTTGACCGTTATGCCCGTTTTTCCGCCGAGTCTGCCCTCTACAAGGCACAGCCACGGAGCCTTTTCGGGTGAAGCTGCAACAAGGCGCAGCGCTTTCGGCTCGATTTTATATTCCTTCATTGCCTCCATCGTCTCAAAAAGGCGCTCGGGTCGTATACAAATGCATAGCTTGCCGCCGAATTTCAGAAGTTTCGACGCGGCTTTTGTTATGTCGCGCAGATTACACAGCGTTTCGTGACGGGCTATTTTTTCGTTTTCCTTTTGGCTTTTTATTCCGGCGTTTTCCGCCTTATACGGTGGATTCATGGTTATCACGTCGAATTTTCCGCACGGAAATATCCGCGGAGCTTCTTTCAAATCAGCATTGTACACAAAGAGTTTGTCCTGCAAATCGTTTGCCTTGACGGAGCGCGTAAGCTGACTGCACGCCTTTTCCTGGATTTCGACTGCCGATATTTCTTTTCCGCAGCCGTCCCTGCACCAGAGCATGGGAATTATGCCGCAGCCCGTACCGAAGTCGCAGCATATGTCATATCGTTTCGGCGACGCAAAGTCGGCAAGCAGCAGCGCGTCCGTGCCGAAGGTGTGCTCCTTTGAGACGATAAGCCCCAAGTCCCTGCTGAGGTATTCGATATGTTCATCTTTGTTAAGTGTAATTTCGGTCATTTATCTGTCCCATTTTTCGCAAAGCGCAATTATCTGATCCGCAAATTTTGCAAGATCCTTGTTTGCACCGCCCTCATTATGTGCCACAACCGTTTGGAGACGCTTTTGTGCCGAGAGCAGTCTCTCATAAACCGTGCTTACGCGGCGAGAGGCGTTTTGCGAGGCTGTATTTTTAACTATCTTTTCGCGGTTCCCCTCAACGAGAACCTTGTTTTCGGTGAGGCTGTATTCCTCACCGTTGTACGGGGCACTCGCGGAAAGCCCCAGTTCGTCGCGAAGACGTGCGGCGTATATTTCGCACACCGTGTCCTCGCCGTGATTTACAAATACGTGCTTTGGCGGAGTTTTAAAGCTCTTCATCCACTTTAACAAGCCCTCGTTGTCGGCGTGACCGCTTATGCCGTGAAGCTGCTCTATTTCCGCACTTATGTGGATTTTTTCGTCAAAGAGCTTTACGTCCGTTGCACCGTCGGTTATGGCTCTGCCGAGTGTTCCTACGGCTTGGTAGCCTACGAATAAAATCGTACATTCGGGTCGCCACAAATTGTGCTTTAGGTGATGGCGTATTCTGCCGGCCTCGCACATTCCGCTTGCCGAAATTATGACCTTCGGAGCGGGGTCTGAGTTTATTGCTTTTGATTCCTCACTTGTCACGGAGACATAAAGGTTAGGAAAGGCTATCGGATTTATACCGTTTTCGATAAGCGACGCCGCCTCGTCGTCAAAGTCGGAATAGCTGTCGCAAAAAACGTTGGTGGCCTCAACTGCAAGGGGACTGTCCACATATACAGGGAAGTCGTTGTAGTTTTTGAGCATACGCTCTTCCTTTATCTGCCTTATAAAGTATAAAAGCTCCTGAGTTCTGCCGACGGCAAACGACGGTATAACTACATTGCCGCCGCGCGCAAAGGTGCGGTCAAGTATGGGTACAAGCTGCGATATATAGTCGAGTCTTTCGCCGTGACTGCGGTCGCCGTAGGTGCTTTCGGTTATGACGTAGGTGGCGTCGGTAATATACTGCGGGTCACGTATAATCGGCTGGTCGGTATTGCCTATGTCGCCGGAAAAAACTATTTTTTCGGTTTCCCCGTTTTCGGTGACGTTTATTGTAATGCTCGATGAGCCCAAAAGATGACCCGCATCGGTAAAGCTTATGGATATGCCGTCAAAAACGTGATAATCCACACCGTATTCGCACCTCAAAAACTGAGAACAGCATTTTTGAGCGTCCTCTACGGTGTAGAGCGGAACATATCCCGATTCGCCCGAGCGTTTTGCCCTTCGGTTGCGCCATTGTGCTTCAAACTGCTGTATGTGCGCAGAATCCTCAAGCATAATTTTGCAGAGCTTCGCTGTGGACGCGGTTGCGTAAATCGGCCCTTTGTATCCGTTTGCCGTAAGGTACGGCAGCTTGCCGGAATGGTCTATGTGAGCATGGGTCAGAAAAATGCAGTCTATATCGGCTGGAGATACGGGAATATCCCGGTTTTTATATGTGTCGGGTCCTTGCTCCATACCGCAGTCAATCAAAATGTTCTTGCCGCAGGCGGTGAGAAGCGTGCAGCTTCCCGTGACTTCGTGTGCGGCTCCTAAGAATATAAGATTCATATTTTCCGCTCCTTTTTAAATGGTGGCGTCCATCGCCGATGCCTTTTTTATTATGGTAACATAAATCACCGCAAAAATCCAGTATTAAGCCGCTGCGGGATAAATAAAAAGGCACGGCAGTAGTTCTTACTGCCGTGCCTTGAAAAACATGTATTTGTTTTGTCGCCAAAGCTTATTTTACGGTCTGCTTTTTGGCTTTGTTCTTTATAACGGCACGCTCTATTGCCTTGACAATTTCAACGAGAGGAATTATCAGGAACGCAAGACCGAGAGCCGTGAAGAATTCGCGAGCGTCAATAGTGGTGAAATCAAAAGCGTCTGCAAGGAACGGTACTTCTATAACGAGCGCAGTTGTTATGAGGGAAAGTACGGTTGACCCGAAAATGTATTTGTTGAAGCTGCCGTGAAGGAGCATTGATACGGTTGAGCCATGCTGCGAACGCATATTAAACGAGTGGAATATTTCGCACATTGACATTGTAAGGAATGCCATGGTCATACCGTCGGCACTCTCGGTAAGCTCCCATCTGCCTGCCTCCATAAAGTGGCCTATGAAGTAAGCGGCAAGTGTCAGAAGCGTTACGAAAAGCCCCTGGTATACTACGTCAAAGCCGACGCCGCCTGCAAAAATGCCGTCCGATGATTTACGCGGCGGACGTTTCATAAGGTCCTTTTCGCCCTTTTCCATACTGAGTGCGAGGGCCGGGAAGCAGTCGGTAACAAGGTTTATCCAGAGAAGATGTACGGGCTTTAATATTGTGAAGCCGAGCAGGTTGGCTGTGAAAATAGCCATTACCTCGCTGAGATTTGACGAGAGCAGGAATTGAATTGACTTCCTTATGTTGTCGTAAATTCGTCTGCCCTCTTCCACAGCAGATACTATGGTGGCGAAGTTATCGTCGGCAAGGACCATATCCGCAACGTTCTTTGTTACATCAGTACCTGTAATGCCCATGCCTACGCCTATGTCCGCGCTCTTAATGGAGGGGGCGTCGTTTACGCCGTCACCCGTCATTGCCGTTATCATACCGCGGCTCTTCCAGGCATTTACTATTCTTACCTTATGCTCGGGCTGAACTCTGGCATATACAGAGTACTGTGTGACTTTTTCTTTGAAGTCCTCATCGGAAATATCATCAAGCTCCGCGCCGGTTATGGCCTCGCTCTTGTCCTTTATAATGCCGAGCTCCAAGGCTATTGCAACAGCGGTGTCCTTGTGGTCGCCGGTTATCATTATAGGTCTTATGCCGGCACCGCGACATTCCTCGATTGCCGCCTTAACTTCGGGCCTTACGGGGTCTATCATACCTACAAGGCCGCAGAAGACGAGCTCGTTTTCGATATTATCGGGCGACTGATCCTCGGGAACACATGAAAGCTGCTTGTAGCCGCAGGCGAGAACTCGAAGTGCTCTGTCGGCAAATTCCTTATTCTTTTTGAGCACGGCATCTCTGTCTGCGTCCGTAAGAGGGCTGACCTCGCCGTTTTTGAATATCCTTGTGCAGTGCTTTAATATCTCGTCGGGAGCACCCTTGGTGAACTGTAATATTCCGTCCGCAGTCTTGTGAATTGTGGACATCATTTTACGATTTGAGTCAAATGGAGCCTCGCCGACTCTCGGCGCGCTCTTCAGAAGCTCGTTCTTATTCATACCGAGCGACATAGAGTATGCCACAAGAGCCATTTCCGTGGGCTCGCCTACAAGATTGCCGTCATCGTCAAGATTTACGTCCGTGCAGAGAGCCATGCCCTCGGCAAGCATTTTTTCGTTGTCACAGTAATGCTCGACTACGGTCATCTTGTTCTGAGTGAGCGTACCGGTTTTATCAGAGCAGATTATCTGTGCGCAACCGAGAGTTTCAACTGCGGTGAGTTTACGGATGATGGCATTTTTCTTTGACATATTGGTAACGCCTATCGAAAGCACAACCGTTACTACCGCCGCAAGACCCTCGGGGATAGCGGCAACCGCGAGCGATACGGCGAGCATAAACGAGCCGAGCAGGAAGTCAAGATTCATTTCCGTGCCTGTTACAAGAGCTCTGACTATATCGAAGGCGAACATAAATACGCATATTCCGAGGACTATGAAACTGAGAATTTTTGAGAGCTGACCGAGCTTTTTCTGAAGCGGCGTCTGCTCATCCTTTGCGCTTGACAGAGCACCTGCTATTTTGCCCATTTCGGTGTCCATACCGATGCTTGTTATAACGGCCTTGCCTCGGCCGTAAACAACGGTTGAACCCATATACATCATATTTTTTCGGTCGCCGAGGGGGACGTCTTTTTGCCCCTCAAGGCCTATGGCTTTTATGAATTTGTTGACGGGTACGGATTCACCCGTAAGTGCCGATTCCTCGATTTTAAGGCTTGCACTTTCAAAAATTCTGCCGTCCGCCGGAACAGCGTCACCCGCTTCAAGCAGTACAACGTCGCCTACGGTAAGGTCCTCACTCGGTATTTCGCATACCTTGCCGTCGCGCAAGACCTTTGTTGTTGCGGCAGCCATTTTTTGAAGAGCCTCTATGGCCTTTTCGGCCTTGCTCTCCTGATATACGCCGAGTATGGCATTAACTATTACGACGAACATTATAATGATAACGTCCGATGGGAATTCTTTTTGCAATACGGAGGTTATTGCCGATATTACCGCCGCGGCAATGAGGATGATTATCATCGGGTCGGCAAACTGCGAGAGAAAACGCAGTATCAGCGGCGTTTTCTTGCCCTCGGCAAGCTTGTTTTTGCCGGTTTCGGCAGAACGCCGGCGTGCCTGCTCGGAAGTGAGACCGTTTTCGGTGCTTTTTACTTCGCCGAAAACCTCTGAAGAGCTTTCAAGATAGTATTTCATTTTTTTCCTCCCTGTTTTTTAAAAAAGAGCAGCCGCTTTTTAAGAAAAAAGACCTTCGACAGAATTTAGCTCTGCCGAAGGTCTTGCTACCTTAATAAGGCTCGGTGACCAGAAGCCGAAAGGCAACATGATGTTGACCACCGGGTAAAAGCTACTCCCCTTCATAAGGAATATCTTAAGTGCGATAATAACAGAAAAATGAACTTTTGTCAAGTATTTTTAAAATAATAGCTTATCCCTCGCCGAATAAAACATAATTGTTGACATTTCGGCTGTCAAGCTCGGAAATAATCGAGCTGTCGTCAATGACCGGTATAAATCCGCCGGTCTGATAGTTTTCGTCAAGCTTTGAGCTTAAGAGCGGTATACAGTCCGTAACAAGAGATTTTTCATCGGTGGTTTCGGCGGAATATGTTTTTTCTCCGTAAGCAAAGCCGTCTCTCTGCGCCGATTTTCTGAAGTCCACAGCCACAAAATCGGCGGCGCTGTCAAAGAGAGAGCCGTCATAGCGGGCGGTGTTTCCGCCGAGAGCGTCCGCGGCGCTGAGCATAACGCAGAGCGGCTTGTCGCCGAGCACGTTTTTAACCTTTTCTATAAATGAATGTAAAACCGCGTTGCGGCTCTCTATGCTCTTTTCTTCGCCCGAAAATACCGCCTTGTCGAGGTAAATACTCTCGGGAAATTCCACGGAATCGAGTATAACGGCGTCAACTCCGAGAGAGGAAATCTCGCTCACAATGCTCAAAAGGTATTTCTCCGCGACGGGGGAATACGGGTTCAGCCACGGCTCGCCGTCGTGCTGAGCGCTGTTGTTGAGCCACAGTGTGCCGTCCGAATTTGTCACGGCGGCAGCGGCGCCGAGATGCGATGCGGCAACGCTGTCCTCATAGCAATAAATTCTTGCGATTATTTTATAGCCGGCACTTTTAAGCCCGTCGATTGTCGCAATCGCGTTCTGATAAGCCTTGGACGACGCACCTATGTCGTTCGCCGTACCGACGGAGGATACGTAATTGAGATAGCCGTCCTTCGTTTTAAAATCGATCACAACGGCGTTCGCCTTTGTTTCTGTGAGCTCCGTTTTAAAAAGGTCAAAGGCTATACCGCCGTCAAGAACGTCGTCGGGCATATAAAGAGCGCGCAGCTTGCCGTCATATTCGGCGGGAACGCCGGTAAGCTCATGCTCATACGGCTTTTTCGACAGGTTAATGGAAACCGCGGCAATAACAAACACGAGCACGAAGAAGAACACAAGAAAAACCGAAAAGACGATTTTTTTGCGTTTTTCCTTTTTCTTTCGGGTGCGGCTTTCGCCTATCGCATATGATGTACCCGAGCGTCTGCCCGGATAATTTTTTGAAAACGGATAATAGCTCTTTTTACGGGGCTTAATATCTCTGTTGTCAAACGCCATTTTCTACGGTCCTTTACAATGATAATCCTTTGCCTGAGACGCCCGAAAAAGCGAGCGCCAAAATCGAAACATATATAAATACTGCCGGTGTGCCCTTAAAGCATTCCGGAATGTTTTTGTTTTCCACCAAGCGGCGCAGTCCGAAATTTATCATAAGCACCGCAACTATAAAGGCAAGTCCGGAGCCTATACCTACGCCTATCGCCTCGGCTATGCCGAAGGTCGCGCGGTAATTTATAAACGGTACGGCAAGCACAAGGGTATTGAATGCCGCCACGCCGAGACGCCTTACGGTTCGCTTTTTGGCCTTGAAAACAGCCTTCAGCAAAATGAGCATAAGAACATACAAAATGCATATCACAAGCAGGAAAATAAGCGAATGCTGTATTTCGCTGAGAGCACTTATAAACGGTATCTGCTCAAGCAGTACACAAAAAATACTGCCGAATGTCGAAAAGAATGTGATAAACGCCGTGAGCGGGAAAAGCTGCTTCGGCTTCGCCGCCATTCTGACAGCCTCCGAGGCACCGTAGCCGCCGGTAAAAATCAGGTTTTGAAGCACAAATGCGTACATCGCCGCCGAAAAAAGATTTGCTATGACACTCATTTGTCTTCACCGCCCTTCGGTTGTTGTGTTTCCGCGCCGCTGTCCTTTTCAGGGCTTTTGTCCGTGTCGCTATGTGACGCTGAGCTGTCGTCAAAAGCAGTGTACTGCTTGTATTTCTCAAGCTCCGCGAGTATCTCTTCGAATTCGGAGGAGGAGCCGAAGCTTTTGTCTTTTTGCCGCTCGGTGTCGGCGGCACCGCTTCTGCTCGCGCCGTTTTTGCCTGTACCTTTTTTGCTCTTTGCCGGAGCGGACGCGGTCTTTTTGACGGATAATGACGGAGCCTTTCGCTTAGCCGCGGAGCTTTTCTTTTTGTCGGTGCGAGGCTTTTCCTTTTCGTTTTGCGGTTCTTCCTCTCCTAACTCAAAAAAGTCAAGGTCGGTGTCGAGAAATTCGCGCAGCTTTATAACGTGCGACTGTTTGACTTCGGAGAGGTCAAACGATGCGTCGGGGTGCTTTTCGGGGTATTTTTTGTTAATTATCGCCTTTAACGCCGCAGCCATAAAGCCGAGCAGTAAAAATCCGCCGAACGGCATTAAAAGACCCGGCAGCTTTACCGGAATGTTCAGTTTTACGCTGTAAACCGTGCCGCTGCCGAGTATTTCACGGACAACGCCGACTATAAGTATTACCGCGGCATAGCTGAAGCCTGCCGAAACGGCATCGAGAGCGGTGGCCTTAAAATTGTGCTTAACCGCGAACCGTTCGCAGTGCAGCGCGATAAGCGAATTTACCGCAAGCAGCGGCAAAAATATACCTGCGCTCGCCGTTTCGTTGGGGGCAAGGTATCGGAAAAGCATAAACAGAGGTATGTTTATAAGCAATCCCAATATCGCATATATCATTTTTCGCACGCTGCCCTTCAGCTTTTTCATAAGCAGGCAGGCGAGACATTCTATAAGTAAAAGCTCAACTAAGGACACAAACGAGAGAATTATGGCGGATTTGAGCGATACCGCCATGGCAACGACGGGTGCAATGCCTATGGCTTCAAACAGCACGGGATTTTTGATTATCGCGCTGCTTCTGATAACGGAAACGCTTTTTTTCTTTTTATCAGGCATTTTCGGCACCGCCTTTCCCGTTTTCGAGAGCCTTTTCTTCGAGCTTGTCCGCGAGAGCTGCGCGCACCTTGGCGTTTTCCGCCGCAACAAGATGTCTTTCGTGCTTTGTAAGCGGCAGCTTGTCAAATGCGGCGACAAGTCCGTTTGCAAGCAGTACGGCAAAGACCGTACTGTCTTCGAATTTGCCAACAGAGCGCATTATCATACACATAAGCCCTGCTGCCGCACCGTAGCATATCCTTGCGTAAAAGCTCTTCGGAAGAAGCTTGTCGTCGGTCAAAAAGAATACCGATGAAAACAAAAGCATTCCTCCGCATATTTCCATAAACGCCGAGACGAAACGGCCCGTCAGCACGCGCGGAAACAGGAGCGCGTAAATAAAACAGACTGCGAGGAAGGATACGGAAACGGTGAAATTTTTCGGGCGTCTCACAGCGAGAAACAGGAGTGCTCCGAAAAGTGCTATCGAGCAGGTTGCGCCCATAGGGCCGGAAACCGAGCCTACAAGCACGTCAACATAGTTTAAAAGGCCGGTGCCGACCGAGTTTTTTTGCGAGAGCATATATGCGATAGACGTGCCGGGGAAAAATCCCTGCCCTCCCGAAACGGCGGTAGTGCCGGACGAGAGTATTGCCGGATAAGAAAAGACCTTATCCGGCATACATATTGTGACAAAGGCTATGCCTGCCGCTGCCGGCGTAAACATATGAGAACGCGCATTGCCGAACGGCAGCTTTGCGACGATAACGGCAAAAGCCGAGGCTATGCACGGCAGATAGTACGGAGCGGACGCGGGCATACAAAGGGATGTCATAAGGCCCGTGGCGACAGCCGAGAGGTCGGAAACAGAGACTTGAGCTTTGAAAATAAACGAGCCTGCGGCTTCGCAGAGCACGGCCGTAAGCACGGAAAGCACCATAAGGCGCACGGCTCTGCCGCCGTAGTAATACCAAGCCATCACGGCCGGAACGACCATAAGGATAAGCATATCGGCAAAGTATCTGCGTGTTATTGAAATTTCACTGCGCGCTTTTGCGGCGCTCTCGGCCGAAATGCCGGCAGATGTTTTGCTTTGTTCCAAAAAATTCACCTGTTTTCCATATTTTATTCATTGCGAAACAAGCGTTCCGACAATATGATGTAAAGAGATAATTTTTATTTTGGGGAGGCTTTCCTATGAATATACATAAAAGCCGTGGGGACAGAGTGATAGTCGAGCTCTCGTCAAACGAGCTGTCGCGCTATGAGCTTTGTCCTGAGGAGATGGACTGTAAAAATCCGAAAACCAGACGCCTTATAAATGACGTAATGAAAAGAGCACAAAGACATATTCGCCGTGACATAACCTCCTTTGACAAAATGAACGTGGACGTTATGGAGACGGACGAAGGGTGTATTATGATTCTCTGCTTTAAGGGCATAAAAACCAAAAGGCCGTTTTCGGGCTACGTCTGTGTTTTGCCGCAGACGGACGACATTTTCAGACTTGCAAGGGGGCTTCTGCCTCACCGCGAAAAAATAAGACAGGCGAGTCTTTTTTTTGACGGCAACAGCTATGCCGCCTGCGTTCTGCCGTATGCGGTCTTTTCAAGAGAAATATTTTTTGTGCTCAGCGAATTCGGGAACCCGGTGAGGGCGTCTGTCGGCACAAGAGAGTACCTTTTCGAGCACAAAAAGCTTATAAGCCGCGATTTTATATCGTCGCTGACCTCTTGAAGTCGGCTATGGTCTTTTTTATGTCGTCGCTGCCGAAGAGCGCGCTTCCGGAAACAAATGCGTTGGCACCTGCCTTTGCGGCAACCGAAATTGTGTCTTTATTTATTCCGCCGTCAACCTCAATGTCGATGTCCTTGAGCCCGCGGCGTTCTATTTCGTTTTTAACAGCGGTGACCTTGGGCATCATATCCTCCATAAAGCTCTGACCGCCGAAGCCGGGCTCAACCGTCATTATAAGTACGAGCGAGAGCTTGTCAAGATACGGATATATCTCCTCTATCGGAGTTCCGGGCTTCACCGAAAGTCCCGCCTTTTTGCCGAGTGACAGGATTTCGTCTATCGTCTTTTCCGTATCGGAGTCCGATTCCGTGTGGAATGTGATTATGTCGGAGCCTGCCTTTGCGAAGTCCGGCACGTATTTATAAGGGTCGCTTATCATAAGATGCACGTCAAAGGTAAGCTTTGTCGCTTTTCTTATGCACTTTACTATCGGCGCGCCGAGCGTGATGTTCGGGACAAAATGCCCGTCCATAACGTCTACGTGAATCATATCCGCGCCGCATTCCTCCATTTTTTTAAGCTCGCTCTCAAGATTGCCGTAATCGCTTGAGAGAATTGACGGTGATATTTTTACCATAATTTCTCCTTTTTATAACGCTGTCGGTTTTCCTTAGAAAGCCGAATAATCTTAACACAAAGTCTTTAGTTAAAAATTAACTGTCACGCCGCCGCAGCTGCGTCTGCCGAAGCCGTATCGCTCTCGGCTGCGGTGTCAGACGTGTCGGTGCCGTCTGAGACGGGCTGAGTTTCACTCGCAGCCTCTGCGGAAGAGGTGGTTTCGGGTGCTTTGGTCGGAGCCTCGGTGACGGGCTGAACGGCGGTGGTTGCCGTCTCGGGCGAAGATGTAGCCTGAATTGAATTTATATAATAGCTGCCGTCTTTTTCCCTTAAAGTGATTTTCATATATTTGTCTGGCTCGGGAGCTACCATATCGCCTTCGCTGTTTTGTGCCCATTGGTCTCCTGCAAGGTATCCGACGGTCAAAACCACGGCGCCGCTTTTTTTCTGAACCTTTATAACGTCGGGCGTATAGGTAGGGACAATACCGGTAAGCGGGATAGAGTACGTGTGCTTTGCCGAATCATAGGTGAACGTATAGCCGTAGCCGTTTACCGTGGCGTGCTCGGGTTCGGTGTCCGTACCGAAAAGCTTGTGAAATTCGGCGGTTACGTCCTCCTCGGGAATTATCATACCGTCTTCGCCGTACTCGTATTTGTCCGGCGAGAGGTTGCTCTTTAAAATAGACCAAACGGAAATGTCGATAAGCTGATTTTTATTTGCCTTTGTGATGTCGTCAAACGGGTCGGGGTCGTTCATCACGACAGGCGTCAGCATGGTATTGTATTCGTCTATGTTTTTGCTTTTGATTACCGCTTTTTTTGTGGCGTTTACTCCGGCGAGAATTACGCAGACAAGACCTATTACGGCAAATACCGTTATTACAAGGCCCAGGGGGAACGCCCATCGGTTTTTACGCTTTTTATTTACATTAGCCTCAGACATTCTGACTCTCCTAACTTATCTTATCTGACCGTTTCCGAAAATTTCGTACTTAAACGACGTGAGCTGCGGCAGACCGAGAGGGCCTCTCGCGTGGAGCTTTTGCGTGGATATGCCTATTTCCGCTCCGAAGCCGAATTCGCCGCCGTCGGTAAAGCGCGTGCTTGCGTTGCGATAGACTGCCGCCGCGTCAACTCTCGACATAAATTCGTTTGCCGCCTCGTCATTTTCGGTGACGATGCACTCGCTGTGACCAGTTCCGTATTTATAGATATGCTCTATGGCCTCGTCGATATTATCTACTATCTTTACCGACATTATGTAGTCGAGGTACTCGCGACCCCAGTCGTCCTCGGAGGCTTCCTTTATATCGGGGAGTATCTCTTTAGATGTCTTGTCGCCGCGCAGCTCGACATTTTTTTCGTCAAGTCGCTTTTTGATGAGCTTCAGCGCCTTTTCGGCAACGTCCTTGTGAATTAAAAGGCTCTCGGCTGCGTTGCATACGGACGGGCGCGATGTCTTGGCGTTAAATATGATGTCGGCCGCCATATCGAGGTCGGCGTCCTTATCGACGTAAATATGGCAGTTGCCGACGCCCGTCTCTATAACGGGGACGGTGGAGTTTTTGACCACCGTGCCTATAAGCCTTGCGCTGCCGCGCGGAATCAGCACGTCTACATATTTGTTCATGGTCATAAGCTCGTTGGCACTCTCGTGAGAAATGTCGGTTATAAACTGTATGCAGTCCTCCGGTAAGGGCGACTTTTTGAGGGCGGCGCGCATTACATTAAATATTGCGGTGTTCGAGTGTATTGCCTCCTTGCCGCCGCGAAGCACGGAGCAGTTGCCCGATTTCAGGCAAAGCGAAGCCGCGTCGGACGTGACGTTGGGGCGAGCCTCAAATATAACGGCAATAACTCCGAGAGGCACCGAAACCTTTTTGACCCGAAGGCCGTTCGGCCTTGTTATATCGGAGAGTGTTTTACCGACGGGGTCGGGCAGGTCGGCAACCTCGATAACGCCCTTTGCCATACCGTCTATCCTGTCGGGAGAGAGAAGAAGTCTGTCCAAAAGAACCTTGGGTAATCCGTTCTCCTCGGCAGCCTTCATATCCTTATCGTTTTCGCGGAGAATATAATCCTTGTTACTCTTAAGCTCTTCGGCTATAAGTAAAAGAGCCTTGTTTTTATCGTTTGCCGAGGCTGTTGAGAGCTTTTTCGCAGCCTCCTTTGCGTTTCGGCATTTAAGCTCGGTATCAGTCATTTTGTCTCAATCCTTTTTACCTACAAAAAATGTTCCTATTTGCTTGCCGTCGAGAGCCTTGTATATGTCCTCGGGAGCGGAGCCGTTCATAACTATCATATCTATTCCCGCGCTCATGGCTATTTGAGCCGCGTGCAGCTTTGTTACCATTCCGCCGGTGCCGAATTTTGAGCCGTGACCGCCCGCAAAGCCTATAAGCTCGTCTGTAATCTCGGTTACGGTGGGTATTATTTCGGCGTCCTCGTCGACTGTGGGGTTACCGTTATAAAGCCCGTCTATGTCGGTGAGGATTATCAGCGCGTCGGCTCCTATGAGCTTTGCGACTATCGCCGAGAGGCAGTCATTGTCGCCGTAGACAATTTCCTCAACGCCTATTGCGTCGTTTTCGTTTACTACGGGAATTGCGCCGTATGAAAAGAGCTTATCAAAGGTATTTATAAGATTTTTGCGCCTTTCGGGGGACTCCACGTCGCTTTTTGTGAACAGGAGTTGGCCTATTTTATGGCCGTATTCGCTGAACATCTTGTCATACATATACATAAGCTCGCATTGACCTACGGTAGACGCCGCCTGCCTGCCGGGAGTGTCCTTCGGACGCTCCGGGAGCCCGAGCTTTCCCGTGCCGACACCTATCGCGCCGGAGGAGACGAGAGTTACCTTGATGCCCGAATTTTCGATATCCGAGAGCACCGAGATAAGCTTATGCATTCTTCTTATATTTGTTTTTCCGTTGTCGTAGACAAGCGTGGAGGTTCCCACTTTGACAACGAGCCTTTTTACATCCTTTAATACCGCCAAGACATATCCTCCCACAAGCCCCGCCTTACAGGGCGCGAAATAATAATATTTATACACTGTAAATTATATCATACGAAAAGGGATTTAACAATATAAAATATTTTTCGCGGCACCTTTTTAAATTTAACCGAATTGTAATTTTTTGTATATGCTTTTGTAATTTCGATGTTGTATAAACTTACTGTGTAGGGAGTCGTCTCGAAAAACGGAGATACAAAATATTTGTATTCCGTTTTGTGTGATAATCTGTTAAAATAAAATCAGCCGAGCAGGCGAAAAATACGGAAGAGGGGCAAAGTTATGTATAACGTTCTTGTGTGTGACGACGACAAAGCGATACTCGACTCACTCGAAATATATTTAAATCTTGAGGGGTATAAGGTTTTTAAGGCGGAAAACGGCAGGCAGGCACTAAAAACAGCGGAGGAAAACGATCTGCAATGTATAATTCTCGATATTATGATGCCTGACCTCGACGGACTCAACGCAACGCTGAAGCTCCGTGAGAGCAAAAACATACCGATAATCCTACTCTCTGCCAAGAGTGAGGATACGGACAAGATAACGGGTCTTTCGTTCGGAGCGGATGACTATGTGACAAAGCCGTTTAATCCGCTTGAGCTTATGGCACGGGTGAAATCGCAGATAAGGCGTTATGTTTCGCTCGGCAGTATGGAGAAAAAGGACAGCCTTATAGTTACGGGAGGGCTTGCTCTTGACCTCGATTCCAAAGAGATTACGCTCGACGGCGAAAAAGTCAAGCTTACCGCTACGGAATACGGCATACTCGAATATCTTATGAAAAATATAGGCAGAGTTCTCTCTACGAATCAGATATACGAAGCGGTGTGGAAGGAGCCGTCGTTCCAGACGGAAAAAACCGTGACCGTGCATATACGCAGAATAAGAGAAAAAATAGAGATAAATCCCAAAGAGCCGAAATATTTAAAGGTGGTGTGGGGCATTGGCTATAAAATCGAAAAACTTTAAAACTTCGTTCGGATTAAAACTCGTTGCATTTTTTATTGCGGCGTTGCTTGCGTTTTCCTCGGCGATTTGTGCGGTTGAGGCTATAAACGACCTGTTCAGATACGGCTCGGAAATCCTTACTAAGCCGGCAAAAAGTCTTGATATGACCGAAACGTCGCTGTTTGCATCGAAGCTGAACTCCGATGTGCAGTCGATATATGCCGGCAGCGGCCTTATGACGTGGGACGCATATAAAAGCACGTATTACAGCACTTTCGACGAGGAGCTGAGCGCGGCTCGCACGGAGCTGGAGCGCTTCAAAAAGGAATGTATGTCAGAGGCTGTGGCGGCATATCGTGATAAATCTGCCGCTTCCGAGTATTCCTCTTCTCAAAAGAGTGACGATGTTACGGGGGCCGGTGCTTCCGCATATACGACAAATGTCTACGAAAACGTCTCTGCCTATTCCCGCTCCGACAACGTAGTTTCACCGAATTACGACAAGGACTACTATGACGGTTGCCGGGAGAGCTATTCGCTTAAGAGCGGAGATTCGGGGAATGTCACCTTTACAACCTCCACCACGGATGAGGAACTGGTATCGCTCGTGAGCAATGCATATTCTCAGGTTATGTCTGCGGCGCGCCGTGAGTATGAAACAACGGTCGCTATGGAGAGCCGCAGCATCAAAAATATAAAGAACCTTAAATACTATATATATAATCCGTCTACCGGCGAAATAATCACAAATCTTGAGACGGAAACGAGCGAGGAGAAAGCGAACGAAATTAAAAAATCGGGAGATTATTCGGCGTTTACAAGCGGAAGCAGATGGTATATGGTCTATACCGCCGACGGAGGACTTGTCGCGGCAAGTCCGCAAATAACCCGTGATACGCTCTATACCGTACAGAGCGGCGATAAATACTATTTTAGCCTTAAGTCGGATTACTACTATAAACGCACGCTGTCAAATGTTCTCGGCTCATGCTTTTCAAACAACGGCTATGACATAATTCTGATGCTTCCCGAAACGCTGTCGGAAGGCGACGATTATTACAATATGCAGTCGGAGATGGTAAAAAGCAGTGCCGATACATACAACTATATATTTTTAAGCCTTGCATCTATGCTTGTTCTTGCCATGGTGTCGGTTTACCTTATATATGCGGCAGGCGAGACGGCAGGCCCCGAAAAAATCAAATTTTCGTTTCTCGACAAGCTTCCGACGGACTTGCATTTTGTTTTGGCTGCCGCTGTTGCGGGGACGGGAGTTTACGGAATTTTAACCTTGGCAGCCGATTACAAACATGCTTTCGATTACTATGCCGACGGCAAAGCGCTTATGATGTTTGTGGTTATGTCGCTTATTGCCGTTGCGGTGTGGGCTGTGCTGCTTGAGTGGCTTTGTTCTGTTTCTAAATATTACAAGGCGAAAAAGAACTGGCTTCGATCAACGCTTGTTTGGTATATTATAAGGCTTATCGGGAAATTATTTTCGCCGCTTAAAAGGCTTCGTGAAAAGCCGGTGCGCTTAAGGCGACGTGTACTGATTGTGCTTATAGGCTATATAATCGGCAACACCGTGCTGACCGGCGTTGCGGCTATGTGCAGAGGATTTTGGTTCGTTCTTCTTACAGCGGTGCTGCTGCTGTATAATATTCTGACTGTTTCGCTTATGTGGAAATATGTGCTGTCGCTTGACCGCATAATAGCGGCGTCGGAGAACGCAAAAAACGGAGAGCCTCCCGAAAACATCTATTCGGAAAATATGCCTGAGCCCTTAAAAACGCTGGCACTCAATCTCAGCCTTACGCAGGAGGAGAGGCAAAAGGCGATAAACGAGGCGGTAAAGGGCGAAAGAATGAAAACCGAGCTCATAACAAATGTATCGCACGACCTTAAAACGCCGCTCACTTCGATAATTTCATATGTCGATTTGCTCAAAAAGTGCGACATAGACGATATTTCGGCACAAAAATATATAAACGTGCTCGATGAAAAATCCATAAGACTCAAAAGACTTATCGAGGACCTTGTCGAGGCGTCAAAGGCGTCATCGGGAGCCGTGACGTTTAACAAGATGAATGTTAATCTCCATGAGCTTGCGGTTCAGGCGGTCGGTGAAATGTCCGACGCTTTTGAGGAGAGAAATCTCGACGCGGTGCTCAACGAGCCGACGGAGCCGATCGTTATATACGCCGACAGCCAAAAGACGTGGCGAATCATAGACAATCTTTTGAGCAACGTCAAAAAGTATGCTCTCCCCGGTACGAGAGTATATATAGACGTCGGCAGGGACAGCTCATACGGTACAATAACGATAAAAAACACTTCACGCGAAAAGTTGAATATAGACCCCGATGAGCTGACTCAGCGCTTTGTACGCGGAGACGAGTCACGTACCATGGAGGGCAGCGGTCTCGGGCTTTCGATAGCAAAGGATTTGTGCACGCTTCAGGGCGGAAAGCTTGAGCTCTCAATAGACGGCGACCTGTTTAAGGCGACGGTGAAAATGCCGCTTGTGTATTCTTGTGACGACGAGCAGGGAAGCGTGCAATAAGAAAATAAATAAGCCGAGCCTGCGTAAAACGTAAGCTCGGCTCTTGTTTTATATTCGCGGTAAAATCGGACTATACAAAAAAGCAAAAAAATGTTACAATCAACGGGAAGACTGAAGATGGGAAGGTGCGCTTTGGAAAAATTCGAAATAGCCGGTCTGACGGTTGAATTTGAGACGGGAGACGGACTGCTTTTTGAGCGCAGCAGACCGTATCTCACAAGTGACGATAAAAAAACCGACATAAAAATAGAACTCGACGATGACTTCTTTATGCGTAGGCGGCAAAGCTATCCCACGCTGTCGCTCGATGAGTGCCGATATGTGTGGACGGGCGAGGCTTTTTATTTAAAGCTGCTTGAATTTAACGGCTTTATGCTTCACTCGTCGTGCGTGTGCCGCGGCGGCAACGCCTATCTTTTTTCCGCGCGCAGCGGAACCGGCAAATCCACGCACACGCATCTTTGGCTTTCGGAATTTCCCGACGCATATATATTAAACGACGATAAGCCGGCGATTATCATAAACGAAAGCGGCGCAGTTGCCTACGGTACACCGTTCAGCGGCAAAAACGACGAGAGCAGAAACGCCGCGGCTCCGATAAGGGCTGTTGTGTTTATAGAGAGAAGCCAAAAGAACAGTATTGAAAAAATAAGTCCGGCGAGTGCCGTTCCGCTGTTTATGTCACAGACAGTGCGCCCGAAAACACCGCAGTATATGGGTGTCCTGTTATCGCTGCTCGACGCTCTTTTAAAAGAGGTGCCGGTCTTTTTGCTCAAATGCAATATGGACCCGTCGGCGGCGCACGTGTCGTATGACGGAATAGAGGAATATTACAGACAAAATCCGAGAGCTTAAGAAAAAGAAAGGCAGTGCTGGTATATGAAAATTAAAGACGGCTTTATGCTAAGTAGGGTTGCCGGAAGCTATGTAGTTGTGCCGGTCGGAGCCGTTCAGGCGGACTTCACGGGCATGATAACCCTGAATCCCGTCGGCGCATTTTTGTGGGGCAAGCTCGAAAAGGAAACCACGCGCGACGAGCTTTTGAAAAGCGTGCTCTCACAGTACGATACAGACGAAAAGACCGCGGCGCAGGATATTGACCGCTATCTTGAAAAGCTCCGCAAAAACGGACTTTTAGAGGAATGATATTTTGGACGGCAAAAAAAGAGTTAAATTAGAGGAGCTGCTCCCGATAATCGAGGAGAAGCTCTCAGCCGGCGGAACGGTCGTTTTACCGATTACGGGAACGAGCATGCTGCCGCTGCTTGTGGCGGGCAGAGACAAGGTTACGCTTAAAAGTGCCGTTTTGCCGCTTGAAAAAGATGCTATTCCGTTTTATCGCCGAAACGACGGCGCATTTGTGCTGCACAGAAAAGTCGGCGAGGACGAAAACGGATACGTTATGTGCGGCGACAATCAATGGGTCAGGGAGCACGGCATAACCGATAAGAACATAATAGGCGAGGTTGCGTTTATAACGCGCAAGGGAAAAACCTTTTCCGTGGGCAGCCGCAGATATCGCCTCTATGTTAAGCTTTGGAAACTTCTGTTTCCCGTAAGGAAATATATAGTAAAAATAAGGGGGAAGCTCGGTAAGTGAAAAAAAGCTCTGCCGAAAAATGGATAGCCTCTCACTCAAAAAAAGAGAGCCCTCGTATGGTGCTGCTGATAATCGGCAACGCCCTGTTTTCCGTGTGCGGAGTTATGACGGCGCTGTATGCGAAGTATATAATAGACGCGGCGCAAAATGCCGATAAAAACGCTCTGATTAAAAACGGCGTCGCTTTGGGCGCACTCATACTTTTACAGACATTTCTCAAGGTTGTTTGCAAAGCACTTGAGGCGAGAGTACAGGGCAAAATCGAGATAAGCATTAAAACAGAGCTGTTTTCATCAATACTCAAAAAGGACTACGAAAAAATCACCTCGATTCACACGGGCGAGCTTATGACAAGGCTCACAAGTGACGTCTCGGTGGTTTCCGACGGCGTCGTAACGATATTGCCGTCCGCCGTTGCTATGATGACGAGGCTCGTTTGCGCCTTTGCGGCTCTTTTTTCGCTTGACAGGATGTTTTCACTCATATTGCTGTCAGGCGGAGCTTTGCTGTTTGTATTCACCCGATTCTTTCGCGGCAAAATGAAGTCTCTTCACAAGGCGGTGCAAAAAACCGACGGCGGAGTCCGCTCCTTTATGCAGGAGGTAATAGAAAATCTGCTCGTCGTTAAGATATTTGACGTTGCCGATATGATGAAAGACCGCTCGAAGGTGTATCAGGACGAAAATTACTATGCTAAAATAAAACGCAACAGGTGGTCGATTTTCGCAAATATAGGCTTTTCGGCGGCATTTTCGGTGGGCTGGCTTTTCGCGATGCTTTGGAGTGCCGCAAGGCTGAGCCGCGGAGCGATAACCTTCGGAACTCTCACGGCGATAGTTCAGCTTGTGAGTCAGGTGCAAACGCCCGTTACGAGTCTGTCGGGTTACCTGCCGAAATACTATACCATGCTCGCCTCCGCCGACAGGATACTTGAAACCGAGTCGCTCCCCGAGAGCGTCGCGTATAATTTGCCGGGGCTTGACGTCGGCAAAATATATGATGAGATGTCATATATGGAAATGGAGAGCGTGACCTTCGGCTACGGCAGAGAAAATGTAATAGAGAACGGCTCTGTGCGGATAAACAAGGGCGATTTCACCGTGATTTCGGGAATATCGGGCATCGGGAAAAGCACATTCTTTAAGCTGCTTACAGGGGTGCTTACACCGCAAAAGGGCAGTATAAGCGTTGTGTCCGGCGGCAAAAAATATCATATTGACAAATATATGCGTCCGCTGTTTGCATATGTTCCGCAGGGGAATATGCTGATGAGCGGTACCATACGCGATAACATAAAGCTCACAAACAGCACCGCGACGGACGAGGAGGTGCTCGAGGCGGCAAAAATAAGCTGCGCCTATGATTTTATAAACGAGCTGCCGAGCGGCCTTGATACCGTCCTTATGGAAAACGGCAGGGGACTGTCGGAGGGGCAGATTCAGCGCCTCGCAGTTGCAAGGGCTGTGCTGTCGGGCGCGCCTGTTATGCTGCTTGACGAAGCGACGTCCGCGCTTGACGCCGAAACGGAGAAAAAGCTCCTTTTGGGCTTGAGGTCGTTAAAAGACAGAACGTGCGTTATTATCTCTCACAAAACCGCGGCTTTTGAAGTTGCCGACAGCGTTATAGAGATAAAAGACGGACATTTGCATTCAAAAAAAATATAAATTTATTTTTTCTATTGTAGTATCGGGACGAATTTGATATAATACAAATAATTGTTTTGCGTTAATTAAGCTTAAAAGGAGTTAAAAAGATGGCATATTCATCTTCGGGGAAAACTCATGCTGAGGAGAGCGACAATCTCGACAGCGTCGTTATATACCTCAAAAAAATATTGCAGCATTGGAAAATAGTTGTTATCTCGGCAGTGGTGCTGGCTGTACTCGGCTTTGCCGTTGCAAAGCTCACCTACACGCCGTCGTATTCGTCTAAGATAACGTTTATAGCAAACAATAAATCCTCGGCACTTGCCGTTTCGGGTCAGACTCAGTCGGACCTTAACGCGTCCGCAACGCTTGCCGAGAGCTTCAAATATGTTTTTACAACGACAGAGCTTTCAAAGAGAGTTGCCGACAACAGCGGGTTTAAAGATATTTCCGTTTTAGACATAAAGAACTGGGTTTCGGTTGAGGCCGTTGAAGACACGGCTATAATAAATCTTACCGTGACTACGCCGAATGCCGACGTTTCATACGGAATAGCGAATGCCTATGTAAATAACTATGAGAGCGCCATAAACGCGGCTTTCCCGAGCACCACCTTGACGGTTATCGATCCGCCGCTTCTTGCGAGTGCTCCGGACCGCGATGAGAGCGCAAAAATCTATACTATACTAGGCTTTGCCGCAGGTTTCGTCATATCGATATTTGCGATTGTTCTCGCGGTAATTGCCAAGGATACGATTAAAACCGCCGATGATGTTAAGAACAAGCTCGGCGTTGACGTTATCGGTATGGTCGCTCACGTTAACCGTAAAAAGAAGAAAAAGGGTGAGGATTATAAGCCTCTGCTTATCTCCGACAGACGCAGCGGATTCCCGTTCATCGAAACCTTTAAGATTATAAGAACAAAGATTGAGCACACCGCTCAGCGTGAGAAGTACAAAACTTTTGTGGTAACGAGTACAGCCGAAAACGAGGGCAAGACGACAAGCGCGGTAAACATCGCACTTGCACTCGCACAAAACGGCAAGTCGGTGCTTTTGGTGGATGGCGACTTGCGTAAACCCGCAGTTGCAAAGCTTCTCGGAATCAATGCCTCCGAGGACGGCGGCGTATACGGTGTCATAAACGGCGAAAAGACTCTCGCCGAGGCGATAAAGTATTCGGAAAAATACAATCTCTTCCTGCTTGTCAGCGGAAAGCCCGTATTTGACCCGTCGGAGATTCTCTCTACGGACGCTATGTCCGATATAATCAAATCCGCGGAAAAGGAGTTTGATTATATTATAATTGATACGGCTCCCTGCGGAGTTGTGGCGGATTCGTCGATACTTTCAAGCTATGCCGACGGAATAATTCTTGTTGTCAGAAACGATATGGTTGCTTCAAGACGTATTAAGCGCGCCGTTGAAAACCTCGAAAATTCCGGCACCAAGCTCGTCGGATGTATCTACAATGATACAGAGAGCGGTATGCCGAAACGCTTTATGTCGTCATACAACAAAAAGTACGGCTACGGTTACGGATATGGTTACGGCTACGGCAGCAATCAAAAATAAATAAGCTCGTTTTACGGAGGTTCGCTGCGGCGAATCTCCGTTTTTTTAGTTTTGCCGAAAGCTCGGCTAAGACTCACCGTCAGTCTTTTTCGGCATAAAGCGATGCAGAACTGCGCATACGCTCAAAAAAACGCTGTTTTAGCAATGTTTTTACTAAAAAAGCTATTGCCCATTAAGATTTTCTATGTTAAAATTATATAATAATTATGCGGTTACAGCTTGTAACGGCTTTTCGGAGGTGAGAAAATGCTTTATCACAACGTAATGTGGAAATTCTGTGATGCAGAGGGCAAAACGCTTGACGAAAACATCGAAATCGTGAGAGCCGGTCTTACTGCGTTACCGGAAAAAATTTCCCAAATCAAACGTCTCACCTTCATTAAAAACGAAGTGGTGTGCGACCGTAATTTTGACGCAATGCTTACAGTTGTCACCGAAAACGAGGACGACCTCAACGCCTATAAAGTTCATCCGGAGCATCAAAAGGTGGCTTCGTATGTTAAAAAAGTTACTTCGGGCAGAGCGGCTGTCGATTATTATAAATAATCCGTAAATTATTATAAAAACAACGGAATATTTATATTATTATACCCCTTGCGGGTGTAAAATGATTTTGGTTTAAAAAATGCAAGTGCCGCGGCTTTTCAAGCGCAGTGCTGTATAAAAACGGAGGAAAAATATGAAGCATAAGGAAATTGTGGAAAAAATGAGCCTCGAGCAAAAGGCAGCTTTTGTTTCGGGCTATGACTATTGGCATCTTGAGGAAGCTCCGGAGCTCGGCCTTCCGAAGATAATGATTACCGACGGCCCTCACGGCCTTCGCAAGGCTAATCCGGACAAAAAGAGCTCAACGGGCGGCATAGGCCTCGGAAACTCTGTTCCGGCAACCTGCTTCCCCCCTGCGGCTACGTCGTCCTGCTCATGGGACCCGGAGCTTTTGGAGCAAGAGGGCGAGGCAATGGGCGAAGAGTGCCTTAAGGAAAAGGTATCTACCATTTTAGGCCCCGGCACAAACATCAAGCGCGCTCCCGTAGGCGGCAGAAACTTTGAGTATTTTTCGGAGGATCCGCTTCTTGCCGGCGAATGTGCGGCAGCCGTTATAAACGGCGTTCAGTCAAAGGGCGTAGGTACTTCTCTCAAGCACTTCGCGGCTAACTCTCAGGAGGCTTTCCGTATGGTAGTCAACGAGGTAGTTGATGAGAGAACTCTTCGCGAGACTTATCTCACCGCATTTGAAATAGCCGTTAAAAAGGCTCAGCCCTGGACGGTTATGAATTCTTATAACAGAATCAACGGCGTTTATGCTTCGGAAAATGAATGGCTTCAGCAAAAGGTGCTTAGAAAAGAGTGGGGCTTTGAGGGCCTTATCGTAACCGACTGGGGTGCTTCCGTTGACAGAATCCCCGGACTTAAGGCAGGCACCGACCTTGAAATGCCTTGCTCGGGCGACCTTAACACAAACAGAATCATCGCTGCCGTAAAAGACGGTACGCTTGATGAAAAAATACTCGATGAGAGAGTTGATACGGTAGTTGACCTTATAGTCAAATCAAAGCCGGCTCTTGAAAAGACACATACATATGATGTTGACGCTCATCACGCAATAGCTCAGAAGATAGCCGAGGGCTCCATGCAGCTTCTCAAAAACGACGACGGCATACTTCCTCTCAAGGACGGCCAAAAGGTTGCCGTTATAGGCGAAATGGCAAAGGCACCGCGCTTCCAGGGCGCAGGCTCTTCCGTAATCAACCCCACCAAGCTTTCAAACGCTTTTGACGAGCTTCAGAAGCTCGGCGTAGACATTTCTTACGCTCAGGGCTATTATAAGAGTGCTCCCTCCAAGAAGGACAAGACACCCAGAAAGACAAGTGCAGAGCTTATAGCAGAGGCTAAAGAGGCCGCTTCTAAGGCTGATGTAGCCGTTGTATTTGTAGGTCTTACCGAAGAATTCGAGGGCGAGGGCTACGACAGAGAGGGAATTGAAATTCCGGCAGAGCACAATGAGCTTGTTGCTGCGGTTGCCGAGGCAAACCCCAACACCGTTGTTGTAATCGCAGGCGGCTCGGTAATTCTTATGCCGTGGCTTAAAAATGTTAAGGGACTTCTCAATTCCGGTCTCGGCGGTCAGGCAGGCGGCATCGCCGTTGCAAATATCCTTACCGGTAAAGTCAATCCCTCCGGTAAGACGAGTGAGACTTATCCGCGCGCATTTGAGGATAACCCGACCTACGGCAACTTCCCCGGCGGACCCGTTACCTCGGAGCACAGAGAATCGGTTTACATCGGTTACAGATATTATGACGCAGCCGATATTGATGTTGAATTCCCGTTTGGTTTTGGCCTTTCATACACCACCTTTGAGTACAGCGATATTAAGCTCTCAAAGGACAAAATGAAGGATACCGATACGGTTACGGTTTCGTTCAAGATAAAGAATACAGGTAGTGTAGACGGCGCGGAAATCGCCGAGGTTTACGTTGCCGATAAGGAATCCACCATTTTCCGCCCGAAGAAAGAGCTTCGCGGATTTAAGAAGGTATTCCTTAAAGCAGGCGAAGAGAAAGAGGTATCCGTCGAGCTTTCCAAGAGAGCATTCGCGTTCTACAACGTAGAGCTCGGCGACTGGATGGTTGAAACCGGTGAATTTGATATACTCGTAGGCTCTTCGAGCCGCGATATCAAGCTTACGGCTTCCATGACCGTTGAATCCACCGTTACCGCAAGCATTCCGGATTACAGAAAGACAGCTCCGAATTACTACAACAATGTTGCAAATATCACTCGTGATGATTTCGCTGCTGTTTACGGTGAGCTTCCGAATCCCGAAATAGATAAGAACAAGAAGATTGACCTTTACTGCTGCCTTAACGACGCACGCCACACCAAGTGGGGCGGCAAGCTTTGCAGACTTATCGAAAAGATAATGTCCGGTATGGGCTCCGACGCTAACGGCGACGGCAAAATGCTCGCGGCTATGGCAACGCAGATACCCGTTCGTAACTTCATTTCGATGAGTATGGGCGCGTTCTCGCCGAAGCAGGCAGAGGGACTCCTCAAAATGCTCAATGACGACGAGTCGAGCTTTGTAGGCTTCAATACGATTTTCTGGAGACTCGGCGGAACTCTCGCGAGACTTCCGAAGCTTCTCAAATCCATCTGATGCGATAATCAAACAAAATAAAAGCGGAGCTGTAAGCCCTTCGGCTTGCGGCTCCTTTTTTGTTGCCCCGAGAAATATTTTACGGCTTTAGCTCTCTGCAAAGATAAAAGCGAGCCTTTATTTTGCGTTACGGTTCCATTAGATTTGATTATGTATTCCAATAACCCACAAAAAATTTATTTATAGAATTTTTCTATGGATTTGAGATATTTATACTAATATTATATTAATTAGTCACTCTGTTTCAATATAAAAAGCCGAGCAAAAATGTGACAATGCAGTCAATTTCTTCTCGGCTTTTGTATAGATTAATTCTATAATTTTGCTGATACTGATTACTTATTTTATATTTAGCATCAATGGATATATCAAATAATTTTATACACTATCTTTTGTACTTATTTAACTATAAACATCAAAAATTTATTGAGTATCAGTATGATTCTAATATATGAAGTCATTCATATAAGTCATTTGTATCTTCACAATCATCAATTTTATCTAACCAATACATACCAAGCACTTTAGGCCATTTGTTTGTATTGTAGATAGTTGTTGCATTTATATTACCCATATGACAATGAAAGTGTCTAAATTGACCCAGAATTAACGATAATCTGTTATACTCACACCCATCTGGTTTTTCATATAAATCCTCATCACATAATGAGTTTAAATATTCCGTTATTTTCTCTTTGATTGTTTCAAAATAATCAATTAACATTTCTCGTGATAATACCTTTTGATTATCATAATCATCAAGACTATTTAAATTTGGTTCATGGAAATCCGGTTCAGTATATACTTCAGGATTGATATACCACTGATCCAAAGAATGTAAAGTATGGTACACATGTTTCCATATTGGCATATCGCATAATATCAAATCCATATCACATGTTTTTAATGTAATCGAAAAATTATAAAACATCATATTCGTATGTTCAATAACTGTATTTATTAAAACATCATTCATAAATTATCTCCAAATTAAAGGCCCGCTTAAAACAAAGCTTTTGATATTTACTTTATATTTCTGAAGTTCTTTATGACTTTGGTTTTTCTTCTGCGCTTTTTGTTTTGATTGCGCCGTATCACCGAGAAAATGTATATTCCGAGAACGATTACAGCCAAAATGAATATCACGCGGAAAACAACCGATGTGAACACAACCTTTATGCCGTGCAGAATCCATTTAAACGGATTTACCTTTATGTCCTCCGCGGCAACAAGGTTTACGGTTGCTATTTCCTGTTCGGCATACATTATGCGCGCCTTGCCTATGACTTCGCCCTTTTTTACGGGTGCGTTTACGGCTGTCGGGGTTTCCTCGGGGATAACCTCAAGCATAACGCTTGTGGAATCGGTACCCGTGGGAACAAGTGCCGTGACTTCCTTTTCGGGAATGAGTCTTACGTGATCCACGCTCCACGAGAGCTTTACGTCTATCACCGTGGCTATTTGCGACGGGTCGGCAATCTTGGTGAGCTTCAGGTTGTCAAACGCCCACTTGAACATCTTTTTACATTCGAGGAAGGCGCAGTTGTCGGGGTTCCCGTCGCCGTTGACGTCCTGCTTCGGAGCATTCATTATTATGCCGAGATAGTTGTAGCCGTCCTTGCTCGCCTTGGAAATTACGCAGTGACCCGCTTTTGAGGTCGTGCCTGTTTTTATTCCCTGAGCATAAGGATAGTAATATGTCTTAAAGTTCGGATTTATCATCCAGTTGGTGGAGAGAAGATTTCTTTCGCCGCTTTTATTGGAAGCGGGCAGAGTGTAGGTCACGGTGTTCACTATTTCGGTAAATACCGGTAATGTCAGAGCGTGCTGTGTGATTTTTGCAAGATCCCTCGCCGTGGTGTAATGCCCGTCCATGTCAAGGCCGTGGGGATTCATAAAGTGCGTGTTTTCGCATCCGAGCTTTGAGGCTAAGTCGTTCATCATACCTACAAATGCGTTAACATCTCCGCCGCCGATATAGTCTGCAAGCACAACCGCTGCCTCGTTGGCACTTTTTACGAGCATACAGTACAACAGATTTTTTATCGAGATTTCCTCGTCTGCCTTGAGCCCGGCAGTAGAGCTGTCCGTACCCTTAAGTAAGTCTAAGGAGGACTGCTTTATGGTGATTACGGTGTCAAGGTCGGCGCAGTTTTCTATGGTCAATATTGCCGTGACGATTTTAGTCAGCGAGGCGGGTGCCGCTTTTTTGTCGGCATTTTTATCAAAGATAACCGTTCCGTCATCGAGGCTTACAAGGAATGCTATATCCGCGCTTGTGTCGAGCGAAGAATTATATGACGCACTCGCCGGTAAAACGAGTGAGCAGATAAGTATAACTGCGGTTAGCATTATTGATGCGACACGTTTCAATTACAAAATCCCCCTTGAAAAGAATTAGGAAAAAGTGTATCATAAGTAGTATAGCAAAATACGCTCTGAAATTCAATTATAATTGTATTAAGGATGTGAAAATCTTGATATATATTACCGGTGATACACACGGCGAGGTCGAAAGACTTGTCCCGTCAAAGCTCCGTGCCCTTAAAGAGGGTGATACGCTTATAGTTTGCGGAGACTTCGGTTTTATATGGGACGGTTCAAAAAAAGAACAAAAAATATTAAAGCAGCTCGGCAAGAGAAAATACAATATCTGCTTTATTGACGGTACCCACGAGAACTTTTCACTTCTGAACGGCTACGGAGTCAGCGAGTGGAACGGCGGCAAGGTGCATAAGATTTACGATAATCTCTACCACCTTATGCGCGGCCAAATATATAATATTGACGGCAAAAGCGTGTTTACAATGGGCGGCGGCGAAAGCCCCGATATTGACATACGCTCCGAGAACGACGGCTGGTCGCGTGACGAAATACCTTCGCAGGAGGAGCTTTTGGAGGGTGCAAAAAATCTTGAAAAGCACGGCTTTTCCGTTGATATAGTTGTTACCCACGAGCCGCCTACGCGAATCAAGGGCTTTTTACAGCTCAAGGATTACGATATGCTGCGTGTTACAGCTCTCAACGCGTATTTTGAGGAGCTTTCCGATTCGTGCAAATTTTCAAAATGGTTCTTCGGCAGTATGCACGTGGATAAATATATATCGGGTACACATATAGCCGTGTTTAAAAACATAGTAAATGCCGAAACCGGAGAAAAGGTTTAATTTTTCGGAGGAAGAAGTAAGACCGAATGAAAGAACTTACCAAACGTAAAAAAATAATCGGTACAATAGAAACGGTGCTTGCGGCGGCTGTTATAATAATCGCTGTCGTTACGGCGCCGAAGCTCTCTGCCCAAAAGGATGAGGAAACCTCCGCTGCGGCGAGCGAGACCGCGGCAGCTACACAGGCGGCCACCGAAACCGAGCAGGAAAAAACCGAGCCTACAACCTCATCTGTCGGAATCGGCGTTCAGCCGATAGGCGAGTATTCTCTTAACGGATATATAGTAGTTACGGGCGACGCCGCAATGGAGATGTATTCCATAGCGAGCACGAAGCTCAAGGAATATGCCGCCTCCGCAAATAATCTTGCGTCTAAAATCCCGTCATCAAAGGTATATGTGATGCTTGCTCCCACGCGTATGGAGTTTTACGGTCCGGAGGAATACAGAACCGGCAGTCATTCTCAGCAGATGGGCATTTCCACAGCATATTTGGCTCTCAATCCCGAGGTTACCGGTGTTGACGCATACAGCGAGATAGCGCGCCACACCGATGAATACGAATATTTCCGCACCGACCACCATTGGACGGCGCGAGGCGCCTACTATGCCTACAAGGCGTTTTGCGAGTCGGCGGGGCTTACCTGCACACCGCTTGACAGCTTCCAAAGCGGCAAGCTTGACGACTTTGTCGGCAGTATGTACCGCTACACTCAGAGTGAAAACCTCAAGAAAAACCCCGACTATGTCGAGTATTTTCTTCCGCGCTACGATGTAAGTGCCGAGTCGTTTTCCACCGCGGATATGACTGACGGCAAGCCCCTGCGCGTTATATCGACAAATATCACCGATGAGTCAAGCAAATACCTTACGTTTATACAGGGCGATAAGCCGCTCATCAAAATGGTGTCGTCCTGCGGCAGCGGCAAAAAGGTGCTTTTGATAAAGGAATCGTACGGCAATGCGCTGGCGCCGTTTTTACTCGACACCTTCAGCGAGGTCTATGTTCTTGACCCGAGGCAGGAGAGCATACAGGGTATGAATATCCCGTCGTTTGTGGAGAATAACGGCATAGATACGGTGCTCTTTTGCAACTATACCATGGTACCGTCAAATTCAAAATATATGAACGCACTCAACGCAATGATAGGCGCTTAAAAATTTTTAATGACAAAGTGCCCGTCTTATGATACAATTAACTATATAAATTTTAGGCAGGTATATGAAATGATGGATTTAAACAATGCTGTATCCGTTCTTATGAAGGGTGTTGACAGTGCTGTTGCCGAGGCGGGCTTTACGCTTGTCCGTCCCGAAAATATTGAAAAGGATGCGCTCCCGATAACCGTCGATAAGGAGACCGGAAAAACGTTTATCGACTATGCGGGTGATAACGGTAAAATCAGAATTCAAATAGACGGCGTTAAATTGAGTCTCCTCTTTTCGGAGGACGACGGAGAGTATAAGAGCGCGTCGGAAAACTATTTTGACCCGAAGGACTTTGATGAGCGCGACGTTAAATCGCTTTGCAACGAGCTTAACGAGACAATTTTGCAGAAGTACGGCAAAAACAGAACCGTCGGCGGCAAGGCCAAGAAAATACCCGTTCCGGTTTCGAAAACCGCTGTTAAAAACGGAACTTCGTCTTATGACGGCAACACTCTCGCAAACCGCCTTTCCGCTCTGTACCCCGACCTCAAGCCGTATTACAAGGAAAATTTTGAGGAGTACGGCGAGTTTCTGCCCGACACCTTCTTTACCGAGCACGCTAATTCCTATATTATGAACACCATTCGTCTCGGCATAAAGCAGGATATGACCAAGCTTTTCAGAATACTTAACGACATATATGAAAACGGCACAAATGACACACAGAGCCTTGTTGCCGTGACGATTCTCGGCGAGATGAATAACGACCCGGTTATGCTCGAGAATGCAAACGCATATATGTGCGACGATATGAGAGATACGGTTATTCTCATAAATAAGTATTTGGCCTCCGGCAGCAGCAAAAAGCTCCGTGAAAAGCTCAAAAATCCGCCTCCGTACAAGCCTAAAAAGAAAAAGAGCGGCGGTATTATGTCGCAGCTTATGGGCGCAGGCGGTCAGATGCCGCAGCAGTAATCGCAGTTTAAATTTAATCAAATAAAAAAGGCACTCTTTCGAGTGCCTTTTCTTCATGCGGTTTGTTAATTGTCTCCGTTGAGGATTGCAAAGTTTTCCTTGTTCGCCTTATAGAGATTTGTGTAAACCTTGTAATTTCTGTCGTAAACGGGCTTGAGTGCCGGGTTAGGTTTAAAGACCTTAGCCGCGGGGATAAGCTTTTTCGCTTCGCCGATGTCCTTTATAAGACCCGTGCCGACGGCTATTGTTACCGCCGCGCCGACAGCGCCTATATTCTGCGGACTGTCAACGGTTTCAACGGTTCTGCCCGTGCAGTCTGCGAGTATCTGGCAGGTGACATCGTTAAGAGCTCCGCCGCCTACAAAACGAATAGTGCTTGAGGTGCTGACCTTTTTGGCCTCTGTCTCAAGGAGCCAGCGCATATGGAAGCAAACGCCCTCCACAACAGCTCTTATCATTTCGGATTTGCCGGTTTCAAGGCTGATGTTAAAGAACATACCGCGTGAATTCGGGTCCTCAAAGGGGCAGCGGTTGCCGTGGAGCCACGGAGTGAACACAACGCCGTTTGAGCCTGCGGGTACCGTGTTTACGACTGCCATCATATAATCGTAAAGGTTTGTGTAAATAACCTCCTGATCTGCCTTGCCGTGCTTTAAATTTTTGCTCTTGTCGAGGTATATGTCGATTTCGTCGAGAGCCAGGTGGTCCTTAACCCACTCAACGCACTTTGCGGCAGTCTCAAGCTCTGCAAAATAATTGTAGTAGCCGTCGCGTGCGCCGACTATTGCGGCTATCATGGCAGAGGTGTCTACAACGCTCTTGTCAACAACGGTTGATACCCAGCCAGATGTGCCGGAATAAACGTGCGTGTCGCCGAGGTCAACCGAGCCTGCGCCGACGCCTATAAGCGAAGCGTCGCCGCCGCCGCCGAATACCGCGGTGCCGGGCTCGAGCTCAAGCTCATCGGCAGCTTTCTTTGAAAGCTCGCCTACCTTGTCGGTACATTTTACTATCTTTGCGAGGTGCTTCGGATTTATGCCGTAGATTTTGCACATTTCCTCGCTCCAGCATTTCTTATGTATGTCATAGAGCATTGATGCAAAAGCGGAGTCCTGAGTCATAACAAACTCGCCCGTCATACGGCCTATGAGGTATTCCTTAACGTCAAGCCACTTGTAAGCTCTGTTGAATGCGTCCGGCTCGTGAGCCTCGACCCATTTGTATTTCCATACCGGGTCTTTTACCGATGCCGCAACCGCACCGGTGATTTTGAGAGCCTTTAAAAGCTTAGGTATGTTTGCACCGGCTATCTGCGGACCGTAAGCAATACCTTTTTTAAGCTCCTCTCTCGCGCGCTGATCCATATAGCTCATGGCACGTCTTACGGCGTTACCCTCTTTGTCAACGAGAACGAGAGCCTGCATCTGCGAGCAGAACGAGATACCGGATATATCGCTTTTCTTTATTTTGGCTTTTTTCATTACCGTGTGGGTGCTTGTGCGCATTGCCTCCCACCACTCGTCGGGGTCCTGCTCCGCTCCGCCGTCGGGATAAACATAGAGGTTGTATCCTTCACTTGCAGCTCCGAGCAGCTCGATTTTGTCCGTGATGGAAAACAGGCAGGTTTTAACGCCCGTGGTTCCCACGTCATAGGCAATTACATATATCGGATTTCCCATAAACAAAAACCTCCCAAAGGTTAAGATTTATTCTTGAATGCAGACTTTATAAATTTCAAGCTCTGCTCAACGACAAATTCATCACGCGATTCAATATCGTTCCCGACAAATATTTTAAATCTCTCCCTATAATAGTCACAGGAATATGAAAACTGAAGCGACATAAAGAGATTGTCAAGCATAAACGCAGCGAAAGCCGGGTCGATATCCTCTCTCACGTCGCCGTTTTTCTGCCCCTCGGCAATTGCGATGCGGTAGATGCGCGACGTCATGGATTCCATTTCGTATGCGAATTGAGAGGCAAAGCGCGGATCGTTTTCCGCCGTCATTGCGTTGTAGAGCTTTACAAGCACCGCGCTCTCTCGTGAGGATGACTGTATTGTGCGTATGATTTTTTCGACCTTTATGAGAATGTCCTCATCGCTTACGGCGAGTACGTTTAAAAGCTCCTCCATCTGCGAAATGCTGTGTTGAACGACAGTCAGAAAAAGGTCTTGCTTGTTCTCAAAATATTTATACAGAGAACCGACGCTGACTCCCGCTTTTTTTGCAATAGTGCCTATGTTGCCGTTTTCAAAGCCTTTTACAGCGAATTCGTTTGTCGCGGCGTCGAGGATTCTGCTCCTTTTTTCAGCCGAGATATTGTCAAATGTCGGCTTGTGATGCGCGCGAAGATCCATTTTTTTCACCTATTTTATAAAAATTTTAGAATTATTGTAATATGTAAAATTTATTTTATCACAGTATTATGTATGTTTACAAGGCTTTTTTGAAAAAAGTGAAAAGAAATTCACCTTTAAAATTCAAAAAAAGGCGCCATATATAAAAAAACGGCGTGCCGGAAACATCAAAATGAATAATTATACCGTCCGTGCACCGAAAACGACAATTTGCGCAGTTTTGCTTGTCGATGCACACGGCAAAAGACAGGAAAACCAAACAACTTGTACAAATTGTGCAATCGATAATTTAATACTGATATTTTTTTGTAAAAAATAATGGATTTTTAAAGACGCGTCTGCTATAATGATAGCAATGTCTAATTTATGAGTGAAAAGCCGCGCTTTTCGCTTTACGGATGCAAGGAGGAAAGACCCGAATGCTTAAAAAAGTAAGCAATATACCCTTTAAGGGTACAAAGGAGCAGGAGGAGAAGCTCAAAAAGGTAATCGATGACAATAAGCACGATAAAAGCCTTTTGATGTACGTTATGCAGCAGGCGCAGGAGATATACGGCTATCTTCCGTATGAGGTTCAGGTTATGATAGCCGAGGGTATGGACGTCCCGCTCGAAAAGGTCTACGGAGTTTCGACCTTTTACGCGCAGTTTTCGCTGTCGCCGAAGGGAGAAGTTAATATTTCCGTTTGCCTCGGAACCGCGTGCTACGTTAAAGGCTCGCAGAAAATTCTCGATAAAATAACCGAAATACTCGGAATAGAGCCGGGTGAATGTACCTCAGACGGCAGATTTTCTCTTGAAGCTTGCCGCTGTATAGGTGCGTGCGGCTTGGCACCGGTTATGACTGTTAACGATGAGGTATTCGGTAAGCTCGTTCCCGAGGACGTGCCCGGCATACTCGCAAAATACGGTGCGTGATGAGAGAGCTTTCGTTAAATATTCTCGATGTCGCCGAAAATTCGCTTAAGGCAGGCGCCGATACGATTAAAATCGATGTCGAATTCCTGAGAGAGGAAAACAAGCTGACCGTAAGAGTCTCCGATAACGGCTGCGGTATGACAGGTGAACAGATAAAACACGTTACCGACCCGTTTTATACAACGCGCACCACGCGCAAGGTAGGCCTCGGAGTTCCGCTTTTCAAAATGGCGGCGGAAATGAGCGGTGGCTCGTTTGAGATATCATCGGTTGTAAACGAGGGCACATCTCTTACGGCGATTTTTAAAACCGATAATGTGGACTTTGTTCCGCTCGGCGATATAGCGTCTACGGTGGAGCTCTTGTGCGTGTCAAATCCGGACGTTAACATAGCTTTTACCGAGAGTGACGAAAACGACACATTCTCATTTGAGTCGCAAAAAATTCGGGATATTCTCGGCGATGTGCCGATGGATGCGCCCGAGGTCAGAAAATGGATACGTGAGTATTTAACCGAAAATACGGAAAAATTCAGCGGAGGAAACAGAAGATGAAAAGTATAGAAGAGCTTATGGCAATAAGAGATAAAACCAGAAAAAATATGACGGTGCGCGAGGATACCGGAGACTCAAAAATTAGGGTGGTCGTCGGTATGGCAACCTGCGGCATAGCTGCCGGAGCAAGGCCCGTTCTCAATGCGTTTGTCGATGAGATCGCAAAAAGAGACGTAAAGGGCGTTTCCGTGCAGCAGACCGGCTGTATAGGAATGTGTCAGTACGAGCCGATAGTTGAGGTGACCGAGCCCGGCAAGGAAAAGGTCACGTACGTTAAGATGACGCCCGAAAAAGCAGTAAGAGTTGTAAACGACCATATCGTAAACGGAAACCCCGTTGCGGAATTCACGGTCGGAGCCATTAAAGATTAAGGAGGTTAAACGATGTATCGTTCACATGTGCTCGTTTGCGGCGGTACCGGCTGTACCTCTTCAAACAGTGCCGCTATCATTGAGGCGCTTGAATCCGAAATTAAAAAGCACGGCCTCGAAAACGAGGTCAAGGTTGTAAGGACCGGCTGCTTCGGACTTTGCGCGCGCGGCCCGATAATGGTGGTTTACCCCGAGGGTAGCTACTATTCGCTTGTAAAGCCCGAGGATGTTCCCGAAATAGTTGAGGAGCATCTCTTAAAGGGCAGAATAGTTAAGAGGCTGCTGTTCGAGGAGTTCACCATGGACGACATAAAGTCGCTCAAGGAGACGGATTTCTACAAAAAACAGCACCGCGTTGCGCTTCGCAACTGCGGTGTTATAGACCCCGAAAACATAAACGAATATATAGCGTATGACGGCTATGCGGCTCTCGCAAAGTGTCTCTCCGAATACACTCCCGCGCAGGTTATAGACATTATCTCCGAGTCGGGACTCAGGGGCAGAGGCGGCGGCGGTTTCCCAACAGGTAAAAAGTGGAGCTTCACCGCAGCGCAGAAATCGGAGCAAAAATACGTTGTCTGCAACGCCGACGAGGGCGACCCCGGCGCGTTTATGGACCGTTCCGTGCTCGAGGGCGACCCGCACTGCATAATAGAGGCTATGGCCATCTGCGGTTATGCCACCGGTGCGAGCGAGGGCTACATATACGTAAGAGCAGAATATCCGATAGCGGTCAAGCGGCTTGAAATAGCAATCGGGCAAGCGAGAGAGTACGGACTGCTCGGCAAAAACATATTCGACAGCGGATTTGATTTTGACCTTCATATACGCCTCGGAGCGGGCGCGTTTGTATGCGGCGAGGAAACCGCACTTATGACCTCCATCGAGGGCAACCGCGGAGAGCCGAGACCGAGACCCCCGTACCCTGCGGTCAAGGGACTTTTCGGAAAGCCGACCACGGAAAACAATGTCGAGACTTTTGCAAATGTCGCTCAGATAATACTTAACGGAGCGGATTGGTTCGCCTCCGTGGGTACCGAGCGTTCAAAGGGAACAAAGGTATTCGCTCTCGGCGGCAAAATCAAAAATACGGGACTTGTAGAAATACCAATGGGTACAACTCTCCGCGAAATAGTTGAGGAAATAGGCGGCGGCATACCCGGCGGCAAAAAGTTTAAGGCTGCTCAGACAGGCGGCCCCTCCGGCGGATGCATACCGGCTGCGCTTATGGATACTCCCATTGACTATGACAATCTTACGGCGATAGGCTGTATGATGGGCTCCGGAGGACTCATAGTAATGGATGAGGAGGACTGTATGGTGGATATTGCCAAATTCTTCCTTAACTTTACCGTTGACGAATCATGCGGCAAATGTACGCCGTGTCGCGTCGGCACAAAACGCCTGCTTGAAATGCTCGAAAAGATAACATCGGGCAACGCAACGCTTCGGGACCTTGACAAGCTTGAGGAGCTCTGCCACTACATCAAGGCAAATTCCCTCTGCGGACTCGGCCAGACGGCTCCGAATCCGGTGCTCGCCACTCTTAAATTCTTCCGTGACGAGTATGTGGCTCACGTGGTTGACAAGAAATGTCCGGCAGGCGTATGTAAGGCGCTTTTGTCTTATGAGATACTTGAGGACAGATGCCGCGGATGTACCGCCTGTGCGAGAAAATGTCCCGTAGGTGCAATAAGCGGAAACGTAAAAGAGCCTCACGTTATAAATAAATCTCTTTGCGTCAAATGCGGAGTTTGTATGCAGACCTGCAAATTCGGCGCAATAGTTAAAAGATAAGGAGTGTGCCAAATGGAAAATGTCAATATAAAAATTAACGGCATGCCCCTGAGCGTGCCGAACGGAATTTCAATACTTGAGGCGGCGAGATACGCCGGAATTGAAATCCCGACGCTTTGTTTCTTAAAGGATATAAACGAGATAGGCGCCTGCCGCATATGTATGGTAGAGGTTAAGGGCGCAAGAAACCTTGTTGCGGCGTGTGTTTTCCCCGTGGCCGAGGGTATGGAAATATTCACCAATACCGAGAAGGTCAGACGTTCGAGAAAGACCACTCTTGAGCTTATACTTTCAACTCATGATAAAAAATGTTTAACTTGTGTGCGCAGCGGAAACTGTGAGCTGCAAAAGCTCTGCAAGGAATTCGGCGTGGACAATGCGGACGAATACAAGGGCGAGACAATCCATTATGATATTGATGATTCGGCCGCTCATATGATAAGAGACAACAACAAGTGCATACTCTGTCGCAGATGCGTCGCCGCCTGCGATGCGCAGGGAATAAGCGTTATCGGTGCAAACGCAAGAGGCTTTGATACGCATATAAGCTCGGCTTTTGACAGAGACCTTGCGACGGTGTCATGTATATCGTGCGGCCAATGTATTGTAAATTGTCCCACGGGCGCAATAGTCGAAAAGGACGACACGGGTAAGGTACTTGAGGCTATAAACGATCCGGATAAGTTTGTAATCGTCAACACCGCACCGTCAATCAGGGCAACTCTCGGCGAGGCATTCGGTATGAAGATAGGCACAAACGTTGAGGGTAAAATGGTTGCCGCTCTTCGCAGACTCGGATTCGACAAGGTTTTTGACACCGATTTTGCAGCCGATCTTACCATTATAGAAGAGGCCAATGAGCTTGTTGACAGAGTTAAAAACGGCGGAGTTCTTCCGATGATTACCTCCTGCTCACCCGGCTGGATTAAATACTGCGAGCACTATTATCCCGAGCTTATACCGCATCTCTCCACCTGCAAATCACCGCAGCAGATGTTCGGCGCAACCATGAAAACCTGGTATGCAAAGAAGCTCAATATGGACCCCTCCAAGATGGTGGTCGTCGGCGTTATGCCGTGCACGGCAAAGAAATTCGAGACGAAGCGTGACGGCGAGGCGGCAAGCGGCTATCCTGACGTTGACATCTCGATTACGACAAGAGAGCTTGCCCGTATGATTGAGAGCGCGGGAATTTACTTTAAGCACTTGCCCGATGAGGAATTCGACAATCCGTTCGGCGAGAGCACCGGTGCCGCAACTATTTTCGGCGCAACGGGCGGAGTTATGGAGGCGGCTCTTCGTACCGCGGTCAAGCTTATAACGGGTGCGGAGGCCCCATCGCCGGAATTTAATGATGTTCGCGGAATGAAAAATATAAAAGAGGCGCAGTATGAGGTCGGCGGTCTTAACGTAAAGGTTGCTGTTGCAAGCGGCACCAAAAACGCAGGCTATCTTATGGATAAGATAAAGGACGGTACGGGCGACTACACCTTTATTGAGATAATGGGCTGCCCCGGCGGCTGCATAAACGGCGGCGGTCAGCCTATACAGCACGCCGTTGTACGCAATTTCGTCGATTTAAAGGAACGCCGCGCAAAGGCACTCTACGAGTCGGACAAAAATAATGCGAAGAGACGCTCGCACGAAAACTCGGCTGTCAAGGAACTGTATGATGAATTCCTCGGTGAGCCGGGAAGCCACAAGGCACATGAAATATTGCACACAACTTATGTGGCACGTAAAAAGTACGACTGAAGCGCACTTTAAAAATCCGAAGCGGCAAAAATAAAATTAACCCCGATATGCCTTGTGAACGGCATATCGGGGTCTTATGTTATATAGTTATTTCAGCGGGTTGTTGTGTCGTAAGCACACACTTTTTTCAGCACCTTCAATGGCTGCATACGCATATAAGTATTTGCTCAAGAACCGAAAGGACGGCGGTTCTCATATTTTGAGAGCTGTGACAAAAGCCTCTCGACATATTCGTCGAATCTGTCGGCAAACACCTTCCTGCACAGAGGCACTTTCTCGGCAAATCCCGTAAGCCAAGCGGTAAACTCCGCATATTCGGTGGCCTCGCGAGGCGTTATCGTAAATCGAAATTCAATGTGATACGGATATTCCGACACTTTTCCGGAAACAACACTGTAAGGCACCAAATCATCGAATGCGACAGAAAACTTGTGATGTTTCAGCACAATTGTAAATCCGTCTTCTGTGTCTACACGTTTTTTAAATGAGGGCAGAAACTCAAAAAATCCGTCTCCTAAGAGAAGTTCCCAAAGCTTTTCAACGCTGCTGTTGCTGATTTCAACCGCAAATCTTATTTTCTCCATATTTAATTTTCTCCGCATATTTCCGCAAGTTTATTCCGGCGTCGATGTGATTATATATCACTTACTGCCGGTAAATTCTATAATAGCACATATATTCGGTGTTTGCAATAAAATATAATAAAAAAGACTGCCGCATTATGAACATTCGGTTCTGCGACAGTCTTTTTGAAAATGAATTGAGTTAAGCTTCAGCTTAATTATTTAGCAGCCTCTTCAACTGCAACAGCGCAAGCAACGGTAGCGCCTACCATCGGGTTGTTGCCCATACCGATAAGGCCCATCATTTCAACGTGAGCCGGAACGGAGGAAGAACCTGCGAACTGAGCGTCGCCGTGCATTCTGCCCATAGAGTCGGTGAGACCGTATGAAGCGGGACCTGCCGCAACGTTATCCGGATGAAGAGTACGGCCTGTGCCGCCGCCCGAAGCAACCGAGAAGTATTTAACGCCGTTTTCGTTAGCCCATTTCTTGTAAGTGCCTGCAACGAGGTGCTGGAAACGTGTCGGGTTGGTTGAGTTACCGGTGATGGAAACGTCAACGCCCTCTTTCTTCATTATGGCAACGCCCTCAAGAACGTCGTTAGCACCGTAGCACTTAACGGCAGCTCTCTCACCGTCGGAATACTTTGTCTCGTTTACGACCTTGAGCTCTCCTGTGTAGAAATCATAATCGGTCTGAACATATGTGAAGCCGTTGATTCTTGAAATGATCATGGCAGCGTCCTTGCCGAGACCGTTAAGGATAACGCGAAGAGGAGTCTTGCGAACCTTGTTTGCGGTCTTAGCTATACCGATAGCACCCTCGGCTGCCGCGAATGATTCGTGACCTGCGAGGAATGCAAAGCATTTTGTATCTTCATGAAGAAGTCTTGCGCCGAGGTTTCCGTGACCGAGGCCGACGTTTCTCTGCTCTGCAACCGAGCCCGGTACACAGAATGCCTGAAGTCCCTGGCCGATAACCGCCGAAGCTTCCGAAGCGGTTTTAACGCCCGATTTAATAGCGAGAGCAACACCGAGAGTGTAAGCCCAAACAGCGTTATCAAAAGCAATAGGCTGAACGCCCTTGACGATAGACTCAACATCTATGCCCTTTGAAAGACAGAGGTCTCTTGCAGCCTCAAGGCTTTCTATGCCGTTGTCGGCAAGGCATTTTTCTATTTTGGGCATTCTTCTTTCTTTGCCCTCAAATACTACATCATTAGCCATTTGTAAGTCCCTCCTTCAATTATTCTTCACGAGGGTCGATGAATTTAACGCCCTCTGCATAACGTCCGTAGCTTCCGGTATTCTTCTTAAGAGCCTCGTTGGCGTCCATGCCGTGACGGATGTCCTCAAGCATTTTGCCGACTTTTATGAATTCGTAACCGATAACCTGATCGTCCTTATCAAGAGCCATATGGGTAACATAGCCCTCTGCCATTTCCATGTAACGAACGCCCTTCTTTTCGGTAGAGAACATTGTACCTACCTGAGAGCGAAGACCCTTGCCGAGATCCTCAAGACCGGAGCCGACGGTAAGACCGTCCTCCGAGAAAGCGGACTGGCTTCTGCCGTATACGAGCTGAAGGAAAAGCTCACGCATAGCAACGTTGATTGCGTCGCAAACAAGGTCTGTGTTAAGGCACTCAAGAAGAGTTTTGCCGGGGAGAATTTCCGCCGCCATAGCAGCCGAATGGGTCATACCCGAGCAACCGATTGTCTCAACGAGTGCTTCTACAACAACGCCGTCCTTTACATTAAGGCTGAGCTTGCACGCACCCTGCTGCGGAGCACACCAGCCGACGCCGTGTGAAAATCCGGAAATATCTTTGATGTCGTATGCCTTTACCCATTTGCCCTCTTCGGGGATAGGCGCGGGACCGTGTTTCGGCCCTTTGGCAACGCAACACATTTTTTCAACTTCCTGTGAATAGTTTATCATTTTGAAGCTCCTTTCAATTTGTTACGGAAACATTATACAGTTTCGTGATAAATTTATCAATAGGAAAAGTTACAATTAGCCGACGGTTCGACAAAAAATATTGTCAATGTTTGCGGTAAACAGGCCGCATATCACCCTTGTCGTAGTAATTTTCGAGCTTCCTTGCCACGGCTCTCACGTCGCTGCGCATTTCATAAAGACACATAAGCCGCCGCCTTGCGAGGTAGAGGTCCTCGCCCGTCAAACGGTGAATTTCGGGAGTAAAGCTCTTAATTTGCCGCGTAAGCTTCTCCTCCTCCTTTAAGTATTCCCCGGATAATTCGGATAATGTCAAATTTATCGCCCCTTTCTGCTGTCGAACAAATGTTCGTCTGCAAATACAATATTAGCAGAAAAGGGCTTTTCGGTCAATAGAACATACCAAAGAGCAATGAAATGTCCTGATTAACGGACTTACTCAAGGCTTACTGTGCAAAAAAACACCGACTCGCTTAAAAAGCAAATCGGTGCAATGCTTAGCATATTTTGACGGGCAGAGGGGCGCCAAAGGTCATTCTATCAGTCGTAATACCTCATAAGACCCACGACCTTGCCGAGAATTATGACCTCATCCACTATAATGGGTTTAAAGGCGTCGTTTTCCGGCTGAAGGCGGAAATGACCGTTTTCTTTATAAAACCTTTTTACGGTTGCTTCGTCGTCAATCATGGCGACGACTATTTCGCCGTTTGCGGCAACGGGAGTTTTTTCGACAATTACAATATCGCCGCTGAGAATACCGGCCCAAATCATACTTTCGCCGCGAACCTTCAGCGCAAACAGCGGCTTATCACGCGAGACTCTGCCGCTGTATGGCAGATAGCCCTCAATCTGCTCAACGGCGAGTATCGGCATACCGGCCGTGACCGTTCCGAGAAGCGGAACATTGGTTACGTTTTCCGCGTCGCCGGTAACACGTATTGACCTTTTTAACATCGGGTCACGCTCTATGTAACCCGCCTCTTCAAGCGCGTCGAGGTTCGCCTGCACCGAGGAGGTCGATTTAAGCCCCACGGCGGCACCGATTTCACGGACTGAAGGCGGAACTCCGCACTGCGAGCGCTCCATAAGATATTCGTATATTTTCTTCTGAGTTTCGTTGATGGTTTTCATCTCACTGCCCCCATTCGATTGCGTTTTTTTCATTGTAACACAAATGTTCTGAAAAAGCAAACATTTGTTTGCCGAAAAACGAGAAAAAAATAAAATTTTTAATTTTATTGTATTTTTTTATAATTTGTTCATTGTTAATTCACATTTATCGGTTATAGTTTACCTGTACTCGACAGGAAGGGAGCCGCAACCCGTCCGACTGAGTACTTTATACCCCCTCCTCAAGCAACCCCTCAATAGGGAATCCCCGATGCCGCAATCGGGGATTTTCCTTTTTTACGGGAAATTATTTTTTGCCTGTACTTTTAACAAAAGTCCGAATTTCAAAGGCACCGTAGGCTGTATGCTTACGGTGCCTTTTTCTATACTATATTATATTGCGGATTGCGGCGGTTTTTTCTTCTTATCGTATACGTTCGGTACTTTGTGTCAAGAATAACCTTGGGAGGTGTTTTTTTGATACAAAAAGAAAAAAGCTCAAAAAAGAAGCTGCTGAAGAAATTGAGTCCGTTTTACATCATAGCCGCGCTGTGCATAGTTTCGGCTCTGGGCGTTTCACTTTGGTCGGCAAAATTTCGAGTAAAGACCGACAACGGCGAGTCAACTCGAAAAACGGAGCAGAGCGTTACCGCTGTGTATACCGTCCCTGCGGCGGATATAGTGACGGATGTGCCCGATACTCGTCGCGAAACGGCACCGGATACATCGAAAACCGAGGAGGAGACAAGTCTGTCACGGGCGGCGCAGTTTGTAAAACCGATAGATACCGATGTCATAAAGGCTTTTTCGGGCGACACGCTTGTAATGTCAAAGACAATGGGCGATTGGCGAACGCATAACGGCACGGATTATGCCGGAAATATCGGCGACCCCGTAAGAGCCGTCAACAACGGTAGGGTCACAAGGGTATATGACGACGTTTTGTGGGGAACGACGGTTGAAATCGACCACCTTGACGGGCTTACCGTGAGGTATTGCGGACTCGGCAAGGGCAGCACCGTAAGCGAGGGCGATGAGGTAAAAATCAACGATAAAATCGGAAATCTCTCCGAGATACCTGCCGAGTCGGCGGACGGAACGCATTTCCACATCGAGGCCGAAAAGGACGGAAAATATATTGACTTTGAAAGCCTTTTGACTGCTTAAATTAAATCCTGCCGCAGCAAAAAGCGTGACGGAGCGTCTTAATTTTAAAAGACGCTCCGTCTTTGCGCGTTAAAGGTCAAAAAGCACTTTACATAACAGAGAATTTAAGATAAAATATATTTAATTATAAGTATGACTTAAAATATGAATGGAGGAATTAAAAAATGCAGCCTGCATATAAAAGAATACTGTTAAAGCTCAGCGGTGAGGTTCTCGCCGGCAAAGAGGGTCACGGTATCAATTTCGACACGGTAAGCGACGTGTGCAAGCACGTAAAAAAATGCTCCGAGATGGGCGTTCAGATAGGCCTCGTCGTAGGAGGAGGAAACTTCTGGCGCGGCCGCTCCAGCGGTAATATGGACAGAACCAGAGCCGACCATATAGGTATGCTCGCAACGGTTATGAATGCGCTTGCTCTTGCCGACACTCTTGAGCAGCTCGACGTTCCGGTCAGAGTTCAGACGGCTATCGAAATGCCCCGTGTGGCAGAGCCTTATATCCGCAACAGAGCGGTTCGTCACCTTGAAAAGGGCAGAGTTGTAATATTTGGCTGCGGAACCGGCAACCCGTTCTTCTCAACCGATACTGCGGCGGCTCTTCGCGCTGCCGAGATAAACGCCGACGTTATATTTAAGGCGACAAATGTTGACGGCGTTTACGATAAGGACCCCAACCGCTTTGCCGACGCCGTAAAATATGATGAGCTCACTCACACCGAGGTTCTCGCAAAGGGACTCAAGGTAATGGACAGCACCGCGGCTTCGCTTTGCCGCGACAACAATATTCCGATACTTGTTTTCAATCTCAACGATCCCGAAAACATCATTCGCGCCGCAGCGGGTGAAAAAATAGGCACGTTAGTCAAATAACAATATATTTTCAGGAGGAAAAACCATGCAAGAGGTTTATGATTTTGCCAATGAAAAAATGACGAAGAGCGTTAAGTCTCTTCATAACGAATATGTTTCGATGCGCGCCGGAAAAGCTTCCGTTTCGCTGCTCGATAAGGTAGTCGTAGATTATTACGGCTGCCCCACTCCCGTTCAGCAGATGGCTGCCGTCTCGGTTTCCGAGGGCAGAAATCTTGTCATTCAGCCGTGGGACGTAAGCACTATAAATGCCATTGAAAAGGCTATACAGGCGTCAGACCTCGGAGTTAATCCGATGAATGACGGCAAGGTTATCCGCCTTAACTTCCCGCCTCTCACCGAGGAAAAGAGAAAGCTCCTTGCCAAAGAGGTAGGCAAATATGCCGAGGAGGCAAAGGTTGCCGTTCGCTCCATTCGCCGTGACGCTATGGAAAAATTAAAAAAGCTTAACAAAGATAAAGCTATAACCGAAGACGAGCTCCACGACGGTGAGGATGAAGTTCAGAAGATAACCGACAAATACGTTAAAGAAATTGACGATATGGCAAAGAAAAAGGAAGCCGACATTATGGAAATCTGATTTTTCGGGCTGTTTTTCCGCCTGTCTCTTATACACATCTCCGAGCCCACGAGACCGAGGCTGATCTCG
>ENA-OXEX01000082-OXEX01000082.1-human-gut-metagenome-genome-assembly--contig:-NODE-82-length-59613-cov-15.033547_pt1 | contig 59613 bp, 42 predicted proteins | sample MGYA00249364_ERZ652261 | MGnify/ENA primary metagenome ERZ652261 (study PRJEB26925, sample SAMN05826642) | human gut metagenome | biome: ENVO:2100002; feature: ENVO:00000062; material: ENVO:00002003... | reverse complement strand
AAGAAGAAGAAAAAGCTGTTAAGTGCGGTTACTGGCACTTGTGGCGTTACAACCCAGCTTTGGAAGAAGAAGGCAAGAACCCATTCCAATTGGATAGCAAAGAACCGAACTGGGAAGATTTCCAAGGTTTCTTGAAGGGTGAAGTTCGTTACGCTTCTGTAATGAAACAATATCCTACTGAAGCTGAAGAACTGTTTAAAGCTGCTGAAGAAAATGCTAAATGGCGTTACAACAGCTACAAACGTTTGGCTAGAGAAAACTGGGGTGCTGAATAATAGTAATATCCTATAAATATAAAGCGGTAATCTTTGATAAGATTACCGCTTTTTTATTGTATGAACTCTGTCCAACATAAACAGTACTCCCTTTTTCCCACTAGAGTTCATGTCTATTTTATATTTAAAATTAAGAATAACAATGCTCCAATCTATTTATTCTCTGACTTCGGAATCCAACTATCCACCAACAGCCGATGCTCATCCCTCCATTTACGGGCTATTTCTTCTTCATCCATCCTGGCATCCTTCATAGCTGTCATAAAAGAGCTAAGTTCTTCTGTCGTTAGTTTGATGTTGCCAAAGAACTCGGCAGCAAACGGATCTTTCTCACTGAATCCTTTCCATGCAATAGCATGTATTTCTTCCAAGTCTCCATATACTTTCTTCGGATCATCCAAGAATTTCAAGTCAAACTGGTCGAACATCCAATGCGGTGTCCACCCCGTAATGACAATCCATTCTCCTTTGTCCATCGCTTTTTTCAAAGAAGCCAGCATGGTGGAACTACTTGAAGTCATGAGGGTATACCCATCAAGTCCGTAAGCAGCAATGGCCTTATCGGTCGTCTTCATTATCCCTGCTCCCGCATCAATTCCTACTATTTCAGAAGAAAAACGGTCTTTATTAGCTTCCAGCTCATTAATAGACTGGATCGTAACATATTGAGGAACAACCAGTCCGACGCGAGCTTCTCCGTATACCTCCCCCAAAAATTCGATGCTGTCTCCATACTGATCCATATAATCTTTCATCGTTATTGGTAACCAGGCATCCAGAAACACATCTGATTTCTTTCCTGACATAGATACAAAAATAGGGGCAAGATCAGCATTTTGCAATTCAACCTCATATCCATGCTCTTCCAATACCACCTTAGCCAAATGACTCATGGCAATACCTTCCAGCCAATTGGCATAGGCTATTTTTACTTTCTTTTTCTCTAAGTCTGAATTAGTACAGGAAGCTAGCAAAAGCATAGCTGACAATACTATTCCTACTATTTTATATATTCTCATACGTATTTTATCCTTTCCGTTTAGTTCTTATTTTTTCGTCCTGCCATTCCTTGCGTGATACGGTCTAAGATGATAGCTAAAATAACAACTGCTATACCACCTTCAAACCCAAGTCCGATTTTCATTTGGGTAATACCTTTCAATACAATTTCTCCCAGACCACCGGCAGCAATCATGGCAGCAATGACAACCATAGAAAGCGACATCATTATTGTCTGGTTGACACCAGTCAGAATGGTGGGCAACGCCAAAGGAAGCTGCACTTTATACAATAACTGCCAACGGGTAGCTCCGAACGAACGGGAAGCTTCCACTACATTTTTAGGAACTTGCCGAATTCCCAATCCGGTAAGACGGACTACAGGAGGCATAGCAAAGATAATGGTGGCAAACACTCCCGGCACTGCTCCCAATCCGAAAAACAAAACGGCAGGAATCAGATAAACAAAAGCAGGCATCGTCTGCATCAAGTCGAGAACAGGACGGAGTATTTTCTCTGCACGCGGACTGTTTGCCGTCCACACTCCTAAAGGTACACCAACAATCAGAGCCAGACAGGTAGATGAAAAAACGAGAGCCAGGGTTTGCATAGTAGCCTCCCAAAATCCCATTCCATAAATCAGTAATAATCCTAATGCGGTGAAAATTGCCGTACCACGTCCTGCCTTCATCCATGCGAGTGCAGCAAGTACCAGGATGGTTATATAAAAAGGTATTCCGAAAAGTACGTGTTGGAATCCTATAATAAAACTACCGATGCCTGCATTTATGGCATCAAAGAAAGTGGAAAAATGTACCATCATCCAATTGATGGCCATCTCTATATATTGTCCTATATTTATCATAAATCTATTGCGTTTTGAATTATTTCGTTTATTTCTTCTTTATCTTTCCCGGTCACTTCGATGATTAAGGATGAAAGCGGGATTGTTCCTAAAAACTCGCGCGTCTCATCAATCACCCATACCGGCGAATTGCTCTTTGTCATTAGAGGAAGTATATCCTCCAACACCGTATCCTCCAACACAGAATGTACTTCTGTACGCACAATCGTTTCAATGGATTTTTCCTGTTTGCTACGTAACTTAAGCAAGTCGTTCAGACGTACTTCTCCGACCAGTTTATCATCGGTGTCTATGACAGGTAATACGGTGATATTCTTCGCACGCATCTTACGAATCAATACTTCGGGACCTTCTTTCTTCAGACGGGCCACCAACGGTTTGTCAATCATTAAAGAAGAAGCGGTGATAATTTTACTCCTGTCCACGTTTTCAACAAAACGGGCTACATAATTGTTAGCCGGCTCGGTCAGTATTTCTTCTGAAGTACCTACCTGCACCACCTCTCCGTCTTTCATAATCGCAATACGGTCGCCCAATTTAATCGCTTCACTCAAGTCATGGGTAATAAAGACAATTGTTTTTTTCATCTTCGACTGCAAAGCCAGCAGTTCATCCTGCATTTGCACGCGAATCAGAGGATCGAGAGCAGAGAAAGCCTCATCCATTAGAAGTACTTCAGGATTATTAGCCAGGGCACGGGCCAGTCCGACACGTTGTTGCATCCCACCGGAAAGCTCACTCACCATTTGGTTCTCATAACCTTTCAACCCGACGAGCTTCATACTTTCCATCGCTTTCTTTTCACGTTCCTCTTTCTTCACTCCCTGAAGTTCGAGACCGAATGCAATATTGCTCAATACGGAACGGTGAGGTAACAGACCGAAATTCTGGAAAACCATCGCCAGCTCTTTCCGACGAACCTGCAATAATTCTTTTTCGGATATTTTAGATATATCTACTCCGTTTACAAGCACTTGCCCGGCAGTAGGACGTATCAGACGATTGATACAACGCAGTAATGTCGATTTTCCACTTCCCGAGAGTCCCATTATCACAAAAAATTCTCCTTCATTAATTGAAAGATTGGCATCTTTCACTCCTACCGTACAACCGGTATCTTTCAGAATTTCCTCTTTACTCTTATCTTTTTTCAACATCTTGAGTGCTTTCTGCTTCTCGTGACCAAAGATAAGGTACAAATCCTTTATTTCTATTTTACTCATATAATATATTGGTTTAGATTATAATATTTGTTTTCAACTGCCGCGTTCCTCATTCTCACTTACGATAAACAAGTTGAATGTTCGCATGGTTCAGTCATGTCACATGGTAACATGACGATCCGACGTTTTTTAAATGGTTAAAGAAAACAGACTAAGTAGTTTAAAAGGAATAGAATTTGATAAGATTATCCTCTCAATAAACAGTAGAAAACAGTATTTTCATAAATAAATAACAGTCTGTTCTTGCATACTGTTGGCACAAAGGTAAGGAAAATAGATTAAATATGCAAATTTCATTCAGATACGGAGTAATTCCAAAGATGCTTTTTCAAATCTACGCATCCATTTTGTTTGAAAGAGATCCCTTCTTCCAACAAGAGTTGTTTCTGCTCTGTCCAACCCGGAACAAGCCGTCCCGACGCATTGACAACCCGATGACAAGGCGCAGATAAATCATCCGGAATCTGTTTCAAAGCACGCCCCACCATACGGGAGAATTGGGGCATCCCCAGTAACGCAGCAATACTTCCATAAGTCAATACTTTACCTGCCGGAATCTCACATACCACCTGATACACTTCTTGGCAGAAGTTTTCGGAAAGGCTCGCTTTATCTACTTTATAATCTTTCATAACTCAGGTATTTATTGATTTTATTCCCCAAAGCTAGATAAAAAGAAGAGAATTTGCAAATAATTAGTTTTCGTCATACAATATTTGCAACTTTTCTTGTTTTATCTACAAATAATTCCGAAATTTGCAACGATAAAATAACCAAGTTACTAACAAAGCAAACTACTCTGTTATGAAAAAGAAGAATATCCTATTCGCAACCTGTTTATTGGGAACACTCGCTTTCAGTTCCTGCGAGAAGAACCTTTATGATGAAAGTAAACAACCCGAGAAAGAAATTCAAGTTAAAGATCTGGAAATACCGGAAGGCTTTCAATGGAAGTTGTCTCAAACAGCCGAAGGTACAGTATCAGCTACTACTCCCACATTGGTTTCCCTTTTCCTGGATGAAGCATGTAGTGAAGGAGAAAGATTAGGAACGGATATCCCTGTAGACGCAGAAACCTCAAGTCTTCCAATAAGTATTCCCACCTACGTAAAAACGTTGTATGCTCAATATGAAACCACTAATAATAGCATTAAGAAAGTAGCCAGACCTGTTGTAGACGGACGCTTCTCACTGAACATTACTGATGCTAAGGTTAATAAAACCCGGGCTATCACACGCGGACACGATATAGAGGATGATACAAAACTTTCGGGCGGAGTCATCTACCACCCTAAAAATGGTTGGGGGACAATCATGTTTGAAGACCAGTTCCCGTTATTGGGAGATTACGATTTCAATGATTTTGTAATAAATTATAAGGTACAGTTCCAAGGCCTTAAAAAAGAAAAGAAAAAATATACTGCAAAATATATACAGATAGGTTTACGCCTGAGAGCTGTCGGTGGAATATTCCCTTATTTTCCTTACTTAAGACTGAAAGAAATAGATTCTGATGATATAGAAAGCATAGAAGTATATGAGTCATCTAACATAAACCCTATACCTGATGAAATAAAAATCATCCCCAATGAGCATCTTGTTCTTGATTGCAGCCTATTAACTAAAAATCTGCATAAGCCCGCCGGTAGCAAATATTTCAATACAGAAGAGAATGCTTTGGTAGATACGGATGATTTACCCGAAATTCATATCCTGATTGAATTAAAGGGAAACAAAGAAGTAAAAGATATAATAGAAAATGATGAATTCGACTTATATTTAAAACGTAGTGATAACGGAACGGAAATACATATGAATGGTATTGAACCGGTAGCTTATAAATATCCACGCGATAACGAAAATCTACTTCCGGTATATGAATCAGATGGAGATGAAGAGGATGATAATTACTATTATAGTAAAGACCGCCTGATTTGGGGATTGAGAGTACCGGGTAATCCTGCACATGCCATTGAAGGGGCAGATTTCCTGAAAGCTTATAAAGGTTTTGCCAAATGGGCGAAAAGTGGTGGCAAGAATGAACAGAACTGGTATAATCAGGGAAATGCTAACGAAAGTCTATTGATATATAATTAATCATTCTTAATTAATAAAAGCCCCGGTAAGACTTACCCTTTATGAACTTACCGGGACAGTGCATCCGGGAGGTGTTGCACAGAAAAGAGGCACAGATTTGAATATTACGAATGGTAATTCGGCAGTGGTGGTTCGCCCGTTATATCCACGTATGCTGGCAGCTTCCAATTTTGTACATGATTATCCGGACGACTTGTACTGGCAAGAGATAGAAGCGCCGACTGAAGATTTGAAAGGCAAAGAAAGTTACTATTCTTTCCATCTGCCGGCTGAGGTAAACAGGGTAAAAGGCGTAACTGCCATTATTTTGAAAGAGTCACCGGACGATAAGAATCTTCCCCATATTGAAAAAAGAAAAGGCAAAGACTGGATTGGTTTACGTATCCGCAACAAAGGTAAAATAACAGATATCTATATCAATCAATTGGCAGACGGGCGTCTGATGCACAGCAATTCATGGATTGAAGCAGACGGATGGTCTACAGACGCATATATGTTTGCTGTTACCTATCCTGACAACAACACTCCGGTTGAAGCCAATGAATATTATATCTGTTACGGCAGCTCATTAAGAAGAGGCGCTACATCTTATTTCTCATCATTAACTAAATTATTCATGATTCAGAAAGAGGAAAACAAACATACCCGATTGTTTATAGAAGGTTCACCCAAAGTCAGGGCTATTGTCAGAAGCCCCCACCGCCCGGTAGCAGTATCGGTCAATGGAAAAGAAATTCCTGTTGTACATGACCGGTCGATGTTGAAAATCAAATTGTAGTCTTGGAAAAAGGTATATGGTCGGAAAAGTTTTATCCTTTTCTCTTCAACAAATCCGTCGGGCTCTCACCAAACTGTTCCTTATAGCATTTGGCAAAATAAGAAGGAGAACTGAAGCCGACTTCATAACCAATTTCGGCTACCGTCATATCTGATGAAGCGAGCAGAGAGGTGGCTTTTTTCAGGCGGGCAATACGGAGCAATTCATTAGGAGAATAATTGGTCAGGGATTTTATCTTCCGATAAAGCTGCACACGGCTCAAGCCCATTTCTTTGCCCAAATCTTCTACATTTAAACCGGAATCCCCCATCTTCGCGTCAATCAAGGCTTTGAACTTTTCTACAAAATCCTTGTCCATATCGCAGACATCTTCTTTTGCCAATGTCTGTCCGTCACCGAAGAATTGTTTCAGGCGACGATGCGAATCTATGAGGTTGCGGACACGCGCCAGTAGTAATTGCGAACTGAAAGGCTTGGAAATATAAGAGTCCGCACCACCATCATAACCTTGAATCCTCTGTTCATCCAAAGAACAGGCAGTTAAGAGGATAACGGGAATATGGCATGTTTGCAGTTCGCTTTTCAAACGACGGCAACATTCAATACCATCAATGCCCGGCATCATTACATCGGAGATTATCAAATCCGGAACATATTTCATAGCCTTGCGGATACCTTCCGAACCGTCCGCCGCTTCAATGACAGTATAGTCTGTATGAAGTAGTCCATGAACATATGAACGAATATCCGCATTATCATCAATGACAAGTACGGAAGGTTTGGAAGAATCATAGTTCTTTTCCAGCTCCTCTTCTTCAATGGGTAAAGCGTCGTTCAAGGAAGAAGCTTCGGAAACAGAAGATACCGGAGATTCTTCCAAAGAAGAGGTCTCGCAAGCACAAGTCCGTACCGGCAAATCGACAGTGAAGACAGTTCCTTGCTTTTCATCACTTTCCACTGATATAGTTCCACCATGCAACTCAACGAAAGCCTTTACTAAAGCCAGTCCTATTCCCGAACCGGCATGGTGCATATCAATTTTATAGAAACGGTCAAAAATATTACGGATATGTTCGGCTGAAATCATCGAACCGGTGTTGGATACGGTAAAACGAATCCATCGGTTATCCTCTTTTGTCAAGGTAGACAAACGGACGGTAACTTTACCATTCTCCGGAGTAAACTTAAAGGCATTGGAAAGCAGATTAAAATAAATACGTTCCAACTTTTCCATATCCGCCAATGTATGGTAATCCGTATCCGGCATATTATCAAAAGAGAAATGAATGTGTTTCTTCCGGGCAACTGCAAGGAATGATTCGTTCCAGCCCTCAAAAGAGGAAAGAACATCTACCTGAACAGGTGTATATTCCATCTTACCGTTCTCGTATTTACGGAAATCCAGAATCTGATTGACAAGACGTAAGAGGATATTCACGTTTCGTTGAATCAGCATCAACATTCGATGCTGATCTCCACTTAGTGTATGATCGGCCAATAAATGTTCTACCGGATCAGCAACCAATGTAAGCGGAGTACGGAAATCGTGAGATATATTTGTGAAGAAAACCAGTTTGGCATGCGTTGCCTCTTCCAGTTGATGAGAAAGCTGGATAAGCTGATCCCGTTGTTCTTCCAGTTTGTCCCGCTGTTCTTCTAATTGGTCGCGTTGTTCCTCTAACTTGTCCCGCTGCTCTTCCAGCTGTTTCTTCTGCTCGGAAAGTTCCTTATTCAGACGATTTTTAGCACGGAGAGATTTATAGACTACCAATAATAAACCTGCCACCAATAGAAGAATAACCAAACCGCCATACATCACCACCTGCTGCGTAGCAACCCGAGACAGATATCCGCCGATACGTCCGTTCAATGTTTCAATCTTCTGATCCAGTTCCGAGATGTGAGTTGTCTGAAGTTGCATGACATGCGCATTCGTACGGTCAACCACCGCAGTGTTCATGACCGTTTCCCGGGGATAAGGCTTTTTCTCAAGGATATTCATTGCCAGTTGCATCACTTTGTCGCCATTGGTCGGATAAATAAAAGTAGCATTCAACACACTGTCGAGCACCATTTCCAATCCGTTGCCTTTGCCGGGGAGAGCATCGATACCGACAAAAATCATTTCCTTCTCCCGTCCCACTTTCTTTGCAGCCTGATAAGCTCCCGGAGCGATACGGTCGTTATGTGCATACACGGCGTCTATCTTCGGATGCCGACGGAGCATACTATCCATTTCCACTTCCGCCGGTTCACGTTCCCACGCAGCATCCGCTTTATCAATCAGTTTGATATCCGGAAAGTTACTGATAGCAGCCATAAATCCTTGATGGCGTTCCATGGCAGGAGTTGAGCCACCCAGTCCGGTAAGTTCCACCACATTCCCTTTTCCTTTCAGGCTCGACGCAATATAATTACCTACCGCACGCCCTATTTCATAATTGTCGGCACCGATATAGGCAGTATATTTATCAGAAAGAATCTTCCGGTCTACCAGGATGACAGGTATTCCCTTTTGATAGGCTTCCTCTACAATCGGAGTCATGGGAGCCGCTTCGTTGGCAGAGATAATCAATAAGTCAACCCCTTCATCTATAAAATAATGAACGTCTTCCGCCTGTTTACGATTATCATCCGCAGCCGACCGGATTTCAACCGATACTCCATCATAAAACATTGCTTCGCGGAGAATTTCATCATTCATCTTATGCCGCCAGGAGTCATCACTACATTGCGCCACCCCGATACGGAAACGCGGTGCATCCTGCCGACAAGCCGTCATGCCAAGAAGACAGAGCAAGACTGCTATCCACTTCGTATATCCCATCATTCTAATCATTCTCATTTTTTCGTATTTCTTTCTATGACCCAAATGGACGATTGAGAACAAAAATAAGAAATAAAACTGTGAGTATGCTATCTATCACCCAATTATTCTCATCATTACCCTCCAAAGAAATGCAAAACAGTTCCCAATATTCAACCGGAAACTATTAACAAAAGTATAAAGCGTAAGACAAACACTCAATAAATGTTATAAAACATCTCTTTTTATTTGGATTATTTGCAGATTTAGCAGAAGTCCGTATCTTTGCAATGTGTTTTTCATAGTATTAGATTTAAGGTTAACAAAGGTTGGAGCAAGGCGTTGCTCCTTTTTTTATGCCCCTACCTCTCATATCATACGAATCATGCAAAAAGAACAAGAGGTATATTCCCACGGAATGAGATATACCTCTATACTTACTTTCCAGCAAACAATTACATCAATCTGTCTTTCAAAACCTGCGGAAGTTCGGGCATTGCACCGCTTTGCGTGCAGACAAAAGCAGAAACTTCAACGGCAAGTTTATGAGCTTCAGGAACCGGTTTTCCATTGAGAATGGAAGCACAGAAAGCAGCGGTAAAAGAATCACCTGCCCCCACCGTATCAGCAACCGGAACTCTCGGTGTCTCCTGGAAAGAGACAACACCCGGAGTAAACACATAACTGCCATTAATTCCGCAAGTCAGAATCAACATCTTCAGGTTGTATTTTGCCAACAGAATCCAACATTTATCCTGTAAGTCGATGCCGGGATAGCCAAACATACGGCTGATAGTCACCAGTTCTTCGTCGTTTATCTTCAGAATGTTGCAACGGCGGAAAGATTCGCGCAATACCTCTTTAGTGTAGAAGTCCTGGCGGAGATTAATATCAAAGATTTTCAGTTGTCCGTCTATGTCGGGCATCGTATCCAGAAAACGGTTGATAGTGGCGCGGCTCACTTCATTACGTTGAGCCAGGGAACCGAAGCAAACGGCGCGCGTACTCAACGCCAAACGTTTCAGTTCATCCGTAAAAGGAATGTTGTCCCATGCCACGCCTTCTTTGATTTCGTAACAAGGTACACCCTCGTCATCCAGTGTCACCTGTACTGTACCGGTAGGATAATCCACTTGTTCAATCTGCGTTTTCAGTTTCTTTTCGTTGAATACGTTCAGAATCTCGTCTCCCAACTCATCCTTTCCCACGGCACTCACCACGCGACTGTCAAAACCAAACTGTGATACATGATAGGCAAAGTTTGCCGGAGCACCACCTATTTTCTTTCCTTCGGGCAACACATCCCAAAGTGCCTCGCCCATTCCTACGATTGTATTATTCATGATCTACGGATTTTATTGTTTCCAAAGTTATAAAATTATTTTTTAATACGGAACGTATAGAACAAGAGATAAAGCACGCCCACCGTCATTACGGCTACTGCCCCACTCTGTCCCATGGCATCGGATGCTACTCCCATAGCCAACGGGAATACCGTGCCGCCGAAAAGTCCCATAATCATCAGACCGGAAACTTCATTCTTCTTACCCGGCAGGTAAAGCAATGCCTGCGAGAAGACTACGGAGAACACATTGGAGTTACCGAAACCAATCAGGCCGATACATACATAAATCATTGTCTTGTCATGGAATATAAACAAACCGGCCATCGCTATCAGCATCATCACAACGCTAATGCCGAAGAAAGACTTCGGTGACATCTTACGCAAAATGAAAGAACCCAGGAAGCAGCCTGCTGTACGGAAGATGAAATAAAGGCTTGTTGCAAAAGCCGCGTCGTCGAGTCCCATGCCGAGACGTTCCATCAAAATCTTGGGGGCAGTGGTGTTTGTACCCACATCAATTCCAACGTGACACATGATACCGATAAAAGAAAGCAGGATAAACGGTTTGCCAAGCAAAGCGAGACATTGTCCGAAAGTAGACGGTTTGCCTTCTTCTTTTTCCTCTTTAATCTGTGTGACATTGAGCAACAGGATAGCAATAACGGCTACAATCATGTAAATCGGGAACAGGATGCGCCAGCCTAAATCGAAAGTCGGAATGGCTTGTGTCGCTCCCCACATGGCAATATAAGGAGCAAGGAAAGAGGCAATGGCTTTCACAAACTGGCCGAAAGTCAGGCTACTTGCCAAACGGTCGCCACGTACGATGTTAGAAAGCAACGGATTCAGGGAAGTCTGCATCAATGCGTTTCCGATGCCCAGAAGGGAGAAAGAAATCAGCATCAGCATATAGCTGTCGCCAAAAACCGGTAATAACAAAGAAGCAAAAGTCACAAGCAAACTAAGCAATACGGTTTTCTTCTGACCGATGCGGCTCATCAACATACCTGTGGGTACGGAGAAAATCAGAAACCAGAAGAATACCAGTGAAGGGAAGATATTCGCCTGCGAGTCCGACAGACCGAGGTCTGCCTTTACATAATTGGAGGCAATACCTACCAGGTCAACAAATCCCATGGCGAAGAAGCAAAGCATCACCGGGATCAATTTGGAAAGGGAAGAGTTTTTACTGTTTTCCATTGTTTTTTTTATCTAAATATGTTATCATCATTTGTTTATATCATAAATTTAGGCACGGATTAGGCGGATTACACGGCTTCTCGAATGATGGCTGTCAGATAGCAACCGTGTAATCCGCGTAATCCGTACCTAATAATATAGAATTATATTTTGCATGAGTACTTATTCTATTTATATCATGCAGTTATATGATTCAATTTACAATCTGCTGTTAGTCGTGTGGGTACTTACCGTTAGTTATCTGTTCGTCGCCTATATGAATCACGCTCTCCTTACTGCATCAATACCTCAAGCCTACGGTATAGTAACCTTGAAGCTACGGTATTACTAACTTCCCACGGCCGTGGTAGGAATTCGTCACGGCCGTGACGAATCAGCAATACCGTAGGTTTAACACAAGTATATCCCTACTATCCACCTACTATCCCTTAAGGAAAGACGTATTCATCCATAGGGAAACAAATAAAGAGCGCATAGGGCGAACAAGAGATATTTATGGCTTCAACTTATGAACCACAAATGAATCTACTTTATAAGCTCCTCCTTTACTGTAAAAGTCGATATGGTTGTAAGGTTCCGAAGGGAATACCTGATTGGTCATCACGAAACGTCCACCATCTCCAAAGGCTTCCACACTGGATTTATCCACAAACAGACGGAGTTTCAATGCCTCTTTGCCGCCTTGTTCCTCGTTTCCACCTTGTTCAATTGCTGTCCAGGTCAACATCGGGAAATTCTCATTGAAGCTGACCTCTCCGCTCTTGCGACGATCCATTGAGAATTTCTTTTCTTTCATGTCATACTGCATATCCACTTCTTCGCCTTTGTCATTGTAGAGACGGAAGCCGATTACGTCTGCACGTTGATTTTCGATTGTCAATTCTATTTCGTATGCACCGTCATTACCGGGAATCATTTCTTTAATTGTGCGTGTTCCGTTTACTTTGAACGAGCGTTTCTTGGAAGCATCACGCAAAGCCAGCAGTTCGGGAGAGGGAGCTGATTGGAGGTAAGTCTCACCATCTACGGTAAACAGGCTCAAGTCACGGGGAACGGAGTTCGGGCTACGGTATTGGGAGGTAGGAACATCGTTTGCGTATTGCCAGTTGCTCATCCATGCGATAGCGATGCGGCGGTTGTCGGGAGCATCACTCCAAGTCACGGTGGCATAATGGTCTTTTCCCCAGTCCATCCATTTGGTTTTAGAGGGTGATTCGTTTACAAACTCTTTTCCGTTGAAGGAGCCTACAAAATATTGAGTAGCCGAGTCACCGAAAGGACCGTCACCGAGGCTGCAAAGCAGTACCCATTTCTTTTCATTTGTTCCTTCTACCGGGAGTTCGAATAAGTCGGGACATTCCCAAACGTTTCCGTGTGCGCCGTGTCCTTTGCCGAAGCTGCTTTCAAATGTCCAGTCTTTCAGGTTGGAGGAAGAGAAAAATTGCATTTCCTGTCCTACTGCCAATACCATGATCCAACGTTTGGTGCCTTCGTACCAAAATACTTTCGGGTCGCGGAAGTCACGAGCTTCAGATACTAATACGGGATTGTTTTCGTATTTGGTAAAGGTACGTCCGTTGTCGGTGCTGTAAGCAATGCTTTGCACCTGACGGTCGCCGTTTTGTGTATAGATGGCGACGATGGCGCCTGCACCGAAGCCGGCGGTATTATGATGATCTATCACGGCGGAGCCACTGAAGATAGTACCGAATGCATCCGGGGCGATTGCTACGGGGCGATGTTCCCAGTTTACGAGGTCTTTGCTGATGGCATGTCCCCAGTTCATATTTCCCCATTTGGAACCGTAAGGGTTATATTGGTAGAAAAGGTGGTATTCGCCATCTTTGTATACCATTCCGTTCGGGTCGTTCATCCATCCGTAGAGGGGAGAAAAGTGATAGGTGGGACGGAACTTTTCACGGTTGCCCGTATCGAACGTATCGGACAATTTCATTTCCTTGCAGCAAGCAGTGTTGTCCGGCGAAAGGTTGACACGAACCGGGTCGTTGGAGTTCATTTTAAATTTGAAAGAGATTAATTTGCCGGAATAGTCGGAAAGGTCTACCGGAACAAAGTAATCGACTTTATGGATGGCCAAACGGACATCGAAGTTCTTTACCTCTTTATTATTAACAATCATGCTGATACGCACATCGGGCGATGCATCTTCTACGGGCAACAACAGATACTTCTGGTTAGTGTTGACACGTACGAGGCAATGTCCTTCCCCTAAATCTTTAATTAATAGAGGAGAGTTGTCCGCACGGGCGGATAGAGAGATATTCATCACAATCATACAAAATAAAACCGCGAAGGTTTGAATTTGTTTGGAAGAGAGTCTTAAATTCATGCTTTATGGTATTAAGGTTGTTACAGTGCAAAGATAGGCGCTCCGGGATGAAACGCCTATCACTTTTGTTTCAAACACTGTAAAAGATGTTACTTTTCTATTAATAGGTGCTCACTTGAATATCTGATACAGTGATTTCACCTTTATAACAACAGAGTGACCACGGATTCTTCTGCATTTGATAGATGCGGTTCGTGAAAGATAACTGGTCGTTGATGTAGGTCACACAAACCGACTGGTCACTGTAAATCGTCACCCGGTATTCATTATCGGACGGGATATTGAATTTGTTATCAAACAAGTATTTGGCATTGTCACCGTCTTTCTCGAAGTTGGCTTTACCCTCGTCAGCGTTGACGTGGATGCTATACCATGATTTGGAGTCCGTTCCACGGACGAAAGAGATTCCAAAACGATCTGTATTCGAGGATGCTTTTACGGTAAAGGAAATCTTGTTGTGTACTTTCAACCGGTTGAAGATAACGGAAGCTCCTTCGGCCAACGTATAGGTTTTACCGCTTTCTATTACGTTTCCGTCTTTAGCCATCACTTTTACCTCTTGTGCGGAAGTGTATTTACGGTCGATTGCATCGGGAACTCCAAGAGTCAATGTACCGTCTTCGTGCTGAATGAGGCGTTGTGCCACCAAGTTGCCAGCCCATTCGGGTTCTACATCCCCTACGTTTCCATTATCATTACCGGCACGGGTAGGACACCAGCCCCAGATGTAACGGTTGGTTCCATCGGAAGCAGTCTTGCCTGCATAGAATGCACGGCTGTCCAGCATACCTTCCCGATTGTCCGGCCATATTCCGGCATCATTGGCGGTGGTTGCTTTCAGTTCTTCAAGTGTTCTGCCTTTGAAGTATTGTACCTTGCGCATGAAGGAAGCTTGTTCCGAATAGACCAGATACCACCAGTCTCCCATCTTGAATACGTCCGGACATTCATAGAAACGGTCCCACATCATGGTCATAAATGTGCCGGCAGACGCCCACTCTTTCAGGTCAGTAGAGGTGAATTCGGCAATGTGTCCTTTTCCGTTTTTACGGGTGGCAATCAGCATGTGATAAACGCCGTCTTCGGTCTGGAACAGGAACGGATCGCGGAAGTCATTCTTGTCATAGCCGTACGTATCTCCTTTCAGATAGAAAGTGCGGTTCTTGGTCCATGTTTTAAAGTCGGGAGAGGTAGCTACCATGACTACCTGTGCATTCTGGTCGGAAGAAGATTTGAATTTATTGCCGGTGTAGAAGGTGTAGTAGAGTTTATCAACCGGATTATAGATGGTACCTCCTGTACCGATGGCAGCATCCTGTTCGTCACGACCTCCACACGGAATCAGTTCGCCGAGAGATTCATAAGTAGCACCGTCTTTGGTGGCCACCCCGAAAATGGGGTGATAAGTAGCTTCGGGGTTCGGACGGTAGTCTTGCAGGTACATCACTTTAAAGTCTTTGGCAACCGGATCATAGAATGGCATCGGGTCACCAACAAAGCCTACCTGCGGTTTATAGTACATCGAGAAGCCATGCTCGTCGGTCGATTGGAAGTAAGTGGCTGTACCATCCCAGTCTCTTTGAGTCAATACGGGATCCATCTCATCACTGCAAGCGCTCATTGAGGCCAACAGCGTGGTGATTGCTATATGTAAGATCATATTTTTCATAATTATTGCTTATTCTTTTATTTACATAAGTAGTTGATTGCATTCAGAGTCATTTGCTCTACGTTGTAGTGGTAGTAGTCGGCAGAAGCGTCTACGCCTTTACCGTACCAGTCGTAACAACCGGAGCCGATACAAATTGTGCGTCCGCTGTTGGCGCGCGGCTCAAATTCGGCAATGACTACCGCACCGTCACCTCCACGTGCCAGGTCAATTCCTCCTGTCAGGTTACGCCATTCGTTCAAGTCGGCATAACCTCCCCAGTCTGTTCCGATATGCCATTGCGCTGTACTATTGGTTATCGCATAGCCGGCATCACAAGTATATACTGTCGATTTGTCGCCATCTTTCCATCTTAAATCCTGGAACAACGGATGCGATTCGCTACCGGTAATCGGGAAGCTCCACGGAGAAGCCGTAATTTCGGGTGAGTCTTCGTTTCCTCCCCAACTGTTGTTGGGTACACGCTCATCTTTTGCAATGCTAAGGTCCTTAATATAGAAAGTTGCATAGCGGGTCAGCAACAGGTTACCACCGTTTTGATAGTAGACTTTAAATTTCTCTACGGCAGCTTTCGCATCATCCGGCAAAGGAGGATTATCGCCATTGTCTGCATGGAAATGCCACCAGATTGCAGTATATTTACCTAAATCTACTTTTCCGTCTACTACATCTTTGAATGAGATGTATTCGGACATGGATATATTATCCATCATCCACTGGGCAGCGGCTTTTTCTTCAGGACTTGTCAGTTGGCTCACAGAAGAAGCTGTGCCAATAAAGGCAGTCGGAATTACATTTCCTTGAGTAACTGTTACTACATAAGGAGTCACTGCCGAACGGTAAGTTGCCGTATAAGTGACAGGGTTGGTAAAGTCCTGGATGCTGCCGGATGCCGGAGTCACAGTGACTCCATCTGATCCGGTGAATGTACCTTTCAACTGGGTAATATCCACTGTCAGCGGAACAACTACAGAGATTGTTTTTGATAGCTGGTCTACTTTTCCTACATAAGTATCATTCAACTTAAAGGTCAGTATCTTCGCTTCATCCCTCTTCACGGTAATCGTATAGCTCATTTGTACGTCGCCATTCTTCACGGTCAAAGATACGGGAAGAGAAAAGTCGATTGTTTCACCGACAGCGATGCTCGCCGTAGCACCTTCGGAAAGATTAATTTCACTGACGGCCATCCGGGTAACGTCATAGTCGTAAGGTACTCCTACTACGATTGTCTTATTCTGATAATCGATCGTCCCTGCGTATTCATCCAGTTTGATAGAGTTCACCCATACATCTCCGTCCAGACGAAGATTGGATTTGAAGTCATCGCTACATCCCGCAACTGTTAGGCATGCTACAGTCACCAACAGGATGGTATAGAGTTGTTTTATGATTGATTTCATTTTATTCTTTGTTTTAAGATTGATGATTACCAACCGAAATTCTGTGTATAATTTCCGTTACTGGCACTGATCTGTTCGAATGGAATGGGGAGGTATTCGTTCTTATTTTCCGTGAAACCTGCATTCTTGTAAATAGAACAACGGGCTGCTTCGGTCACATAATAAGCATTGATAACGTCTTTGGCTTCTCCCCATCTTACGAGGTCAAAGAAACGTGAGCTTTCCATACCGAACTCTATACGGCGTTCCCATTTCAGCATTTTCATGGCTTCGTCCTGTGTATATGCTTTCAGTTCATAAGGAGTTACTTTGAAGTTTACTCCGTACTCTTCTTTGTAATTGAAGATCAGCATTGTACTTCCGGCTGCACGACTGCGTACATCATTGATGAGTGAAATGGCGTCGGCAATACGTCCGTCGTTCAACTGTATCAGGGCCTCGGCACGCATCAGCAATACATCTGCATAACGGATGATGATATGATTCAGGGAACTTGCCCAATAAGAACCTTTCTTCAGGCAGTCACAGTCCGGATCTACATTCTCTTTGAGCGAAACATAATATCCGTAAAGTCCTTTGCTACGGCTCCAGTCATCATTCTTCTGAATCATGTAGCCTTCGTTGTATTTATAAGGGAAGCCCGGCATACCTACCGTGTGGAATAAACGGGGGTCTACATTGTCCGTTGTAACCTCGTAGTTTTCGTTATCGTAGGTATTGAACAACGGTTTTCCCTGCGAGTCGGTTTTGAAAGCGTTTACCAGATTCTGGCTCGGTTTGTGGAAATCACAGCAGCCTAGTATCTGCGGAGTTGTCAGTCCCATTCCCCAGTTCAGGTTACCGTTGTATGTTCCGTCGTTGATAGAATATTGAATCGCCCATACAGACTCCACGCCATTTTCGTATTGAGGCAGGAAGTTCATGCTATAATCATTTTCCAATCCGTAACCAGCTTTAGCCATGATGAGAGGATCGGTATATTTCACTACCTGTTTCAAGTCTTCTTCGTTGATACCGGTAAGATTGTTGTTCGCTCCATCCTGACGGTAAGCCTTATACAGGTAAGTCTTTGCCAGGTAAGCAGCAGCCGCAGCCTGTGTAGGACGTCCTTTTTCTATTTGCACTTCCAGCAGGTTGTCGTAGGCAAACTGAAAGTCGTCTGCTATCTTTTGCCATTGTTCGTTATTGGTATAGGTGGTATTCGAAAGCTTGTTGTAAGCATCCGGTTCCATGTTTTCATCGTCTACTATAACGATCTTCTTAAACAGTTGCTTCAACATGAAGTGAGCATGTCCGCGCAGGAACCTCATTTCAGCAATGCGCTGGTTCTTCAACGGATAAGTCTTTTCATCCATCAGATCGAGTGATTGCAAGGCTGTGTTGGCACGGGTGATGCATTGATACAGTCTTTTCCATATATCGTTGATGTTCCAGTCGGTAGTGTTGATACCTTTAGAAATCTCCAGTGCGTTGAACACACCACCGTCTTCCGTACCGGAACCGCCCTTATAACAATCGTCGGAACGTACGTCATAATTCCAAAGCGAGAAGGAAGAGTTGATGTCGTCACCTGTTGCCCAAATGGCGTAGGCTGAAATTACGAGGTTGTCCACGTATTCGGGAGAAGCGATCTGATCGCCGGTCACAATACCCTGCGGAACCTGACGATCCAAAAAATCGTTGCAACTGCTTGTCAGCAAGGTTAATCCGATGGTTGCTATGTATAGTATCTTTTTCATGATAGTTCGTTTTATAAATGAAGTGAATTAAAATCCGATGTTAAGTCCGAAGGTGATATTCACAGGGATCGGATAAGAGAAGTTCGGGTTTTCGGGGTCTTCTCCCGTAAAGTCTTTACTCTTGATCGTCAGCAGATTTTGTGCGCTGCAATAGAAACGTAAACGTTCCATTCTCAACTTCTTGGAGATTACTGCCGGAACTGTATAGCCTAATTGGATATTACGCAGTTTCAGGAAAGAACCGTTTTCAACAAAGTAAGTGGAGACGCGTTGTTCATTGTTTGTATCGCTGCGGGTCAATGCCGGAATCGTAGAGTTCGGATTAGTAGGCGACCAGGCATTGAGCAGGCGGGTTCCCTTATTCAGGAAGCCGACGTTGGATGCACTCCAGAAGTCACTTTTCTTCTTCACGTCACTGATGATATCTACTCCCTGAACGCCTTGCCAGAACATAGTCAGATCGAAGTTCTTATATTCCAGGTAGATATTCAATCCGTAGCTGAAAGCAGGAGTCGGATCGTAAATCCATTCCTGGTCTTTTTCATCAATCACACCGTTATGGTCGATGTCGCGGTAGCGGATACGGCCAACGGCTGCACCTTCCTGCGTAGCGTGATTATCCACTTCTTCTTGTGATTTGAAGATTCCATCGGCAATGTAGCCCACTTGTGAGTTGTATGTATGACCGACTACACTTTTTACTCCATTACCACCAAACTTTCCATTGGCAGCCACTGTCTCCGGCAGTTCAAGAATTTCATTCCGGTAAGTGGAGATGTTTCCGTTCAGGTCGTAAGTCAGTCCGAAGGCAGTCTTATTGCGGTAGCCCAAATTGAATTCAAAACCCTGGTTTTTCATTGCGCCCGAATTAATCCAACGGTTGCCACCTTCTCCCAATACTCCCACACCTGCCATTTCAGTCAGGATATCGGTTGTTTTCTTGTAATAGTATTCCAATGAACCGTACAAGGATTGCTTGAACAGGCTGAAGTCGATACCGACGTTCGTCTGTGTGGTTGTCTCCCACTTGATATTGTCATTACCGATCTGGTTACGTTTGAATCCGGAAGGCAGAGTACCGCCTCCGTTAGAACCTGTAATATCGTATGCCGTACCGTAGCTTTGACCGCCAAATGAATCTGTTGTTCCATAATTAGGAGCGTAGATAGTGTAACGGGCAAGGTTGGAGATTTCCTGATTACCGGTCTGTCCCCATGAAGCACGCAGTTTCAGATCGTCCAACCAAGTCAGTTCCTTCATAAAGCTCTCCTGTGTGATGCGCCATCCCAAAGAAACGGAAGGGAAAGTGGCATAACGATGGTTTTTACCGAAGCGGGAAGAACCGTCACGACGGAGCGTCAATGAAAGCAGATATTTGTCAGCGTAAGAATAGTTCATTTTACCGAAGAAAGAGACAAGCGAGTAACCCTCACCGGCACCGTAAGCCTGTGCTGTGCCGCTACCTGCATCGGGCCACATATAGTCGGGAGTAAGGATAGAGAAATCTTCTTTGTAGCCGGAGAAATGGCTGTCGTCTTCCCGGTTCAGCTCCATACCTGCCATGACGTCTCCACGATGCTTGCCTATTTCCAATTGGTAAGTGGCAATGGCATTCCACATCCATTTGGTCCAGTGTTCCTGTTTGGCTTCTACGGCACTCTTCCCGTTGTTGGTCTGTGTTCCTTCCTGATAAGGATAGGTGAAGTAACGGGCTTGTTTGTTTGCGTAGTCCAGACCAAAAGTAGAACGAACATTGAATCCTTTGAAGAGGCTTAGATTCACATAAGCATCACCGAACATACGCCAGTAAGTGTATCGGTTGTCTTTGTTGTATTCAAGTACCGCGCGAGGATTACGACGGTCCGGCCATCCGCCTACCGGTCCTCCCCATGAACCATCCGAAGCATAAACGGGGATAGCGGAAGGAATGTCCAAAGCAGTTTCAATAATTCCGCCGGGAGCTTGTACTTCCGAAGTACGGTTTAAGGTGAAATGCTGGCCGATAGTCAATATATCATCAATTAATTTATAATCGCTGTTCATACGGGCGGAAAAACGGTCGAAGTCTGTATCTTTGATTACACCCAGGTTCTTGTAATATCCCAGAGAGAAGAAGGAAGAACCTTTCTCCGAACCGTTGCTGACAGAAAGATTGTATTGCTGGATGACACCTGTACGGGTAATTTCATCAAACCAGTCGGTATCTGCCACAGGCATTGTATTCTTTGAGTCCAGGTATTTGGAAAGACTCATACCGTATAGTACAGGATTTCCATTGGCATCGTAACCCCAATTGTAGTTATATCCCAAGGCATTGCCGTTCGGGTTCTCACCATCGTTCACATAGGCTTGCCACATGGCACGTCCGTACTGTTCCGTATTCAACACGTCCATCTTACTTTGATACATGGAAGCTGAAACCGAAGCATCAAAGTTGATTTTAATCTGGCCTTTCTTTCCTTGTTTGGTAGTAATGACGATAACGCCATTTGCAGCACGCGAACCGTAGATGGATGCTGAAGCAGCATCTTTCAGTACTTGAATGGATTCAATGTCGTTTCCGTTCAATTCGTGCATACCAGCTTTGGTAGGAACTCCATCGATAATATAAAGAGGATCGTTGTTGTTCAGCGTACCGATACCGCGAATACGTACGGTAGCCGATCCGCTCGGATTTCCATCCGCTGTAATGTTCATACCGGGCACGCGGCCTTGAAGTGCTTTCACCGGGTTGTTCTCCCCTTGCTTCTGGATTTCGTCTACTTTCACTACGGAAACAGCACCGGTCAGGTCAGCTTTACGTTGAGTGGTATAACCTGTTACAACCACTTCATCTACCATTTGAGTGTCTTCTTCCAATAATACATTAACGATAGCAGCCGATTTTACGGTCACCGGTTTATAACCAATATACGTAATCTTTAAAGTAGAGTTAGCCGGAACCGAAAGGGTGAAATTACCATCTAAATCAGTAATTGTTCCATTAGCAGTAGCTGTAGCTTCAACAACAGAGGCGCCGATGACCGGCTGTCCGTCCGTTTTAGAAGTAACGTTTCCTTTCACCGTAATGCTTTGCCCCCAAAGGACTGACATGAAAGTAAACAGGAAACAAACGCTGCAAAGAAGTTTTTTGTTCTTCATAATACGATGCATTAGTTTGATGTTATTAAATTAAAAGTACGAATTTTATCTATATCGATAATGCAAATTACGGTTGATTTATATCAAACGACTGAAAAAAATGTTTCAAAGGCTATAACATTTGTTGCATAGAACGCTATTTTATAGGGTTTTATACATTATTTTTCTCATCACAAGAATTATGGAGAAGATATTCTCTTGTCAGTGGGAAAATATTACCTTTGCGTAGTGATATAAGCTTTTAAAAAGTAGTTATAATTAAAACGATTAATAAAAAAAGTCAGTTACCGATTGTAACCAACTGAAAATTGAACGATATGAAAACAATCTCCAACGAACAACTTACCATTCAAGTATCTCCCCACGGAGCTGAACTCTGCAGCATCGTCGCCAATGGAAAAGAATATCTGTGGCAAGCCGATCCTGCTTTTTGGAAGCGACACTCTCCTGTCCTATTCCCGATTGTAGGGAGCGTATGGGAAAATGAGTATCGGAATGAAGGGATTCCTTATACGCTTACTCAACATGGTTTTGCCCGTGACATGGAATTTACTCTTATTTCTGAAAAAGAGGATGAAGTACGTTACCGCCTTGTCAACAATGAAGAAACTTTGCATAAATACCCTTTTCCATTCTGTCTGGAAATAGGCTATCGCATCCAGGGAAAGAAAATTGAGATTATGTGGGAAGTAAAGAATACTGGCGACAAGGAAATGTATTTTCAGATTGGTGCACATCCTGCTTTCTATTGGCCAGAATTCGATGCAAGCAATTCTGAAAGAGGGTTCTTCAGATTTGACAAGGAAAACGGTTTGAAATATATTCTCATTTCAGAAAAAGGATGCGCTGATCCTTCTACTGAATATTCTTTAGAGTTGACGGACGGATTATTACCACTGGACACGCATACTTTTGATAAAGATGCTTTGATACTGGAGAATGAACAGGTCCGTAAAGTTACCTTATATAATAAAGAGAAACTGGCTTATCTTAGTCTACATTTTAATGCTCCGGTAGTTGGACTCTGGTCTCCACCTGCAAAGAATGCTCCTTTCGTCTGCATCGAACCTTGGTACGGACGTTGCGACCGCGCACATTATACTGGTGAATATAAAGATAAGGACTGGATGCAGCACTTACAACCGGAAGAGATATTCCAAGGAGGATATACAATTGAAATTGATGAATAATTGATGAATAAAAGTAGCTGCCGGATTTCACATCTGACAGCTACCAAATACCTAATTCTAATCTACAAAACCTAGCTTATAAATCCAACCTATGAATCCTTAAAAAGCAATCAAGACTTATTGCTTTCACTGGATCTATGTAAACATCTATTATGTAACCTCTATTTCTATTATAAACCCAACCGATACACATTGAATGAATCTACTTGAAATGAACCTCCTTTGCTATAAAAACACATACGGTTGTATGGTTCCGATGGAAAGATAAGATTAGTCATTGCTACCTTTCCTCCATTCAGGAATATTTCTACAGAACATTTATCAACAAAGACATCCAACGTATATTTATTCTCTTTCTTTATCGGTGCCCAGGTAGCTAATGCGAAATCATCTATATAATTGATGGAAGTCGTCTTTCTGCGGTCGTGAACCTCTATTTCATGAGATACACTCTTCTTTCCGAAATCCACGATACCACTTTTCGTCCGGTCCATAACCAATCTCTTTTCCGGAAGATTGAAGTAGATATCCACCTTTTCTCCTTTATCATTAAAGAGGCTGAATCCCATAATCTCCGCTTCCCCGGCGGTAATTTCCAATGCCAGTTCATAAGCACCATCATTATCAGCCAATAAAGAATCAATATGATAATCATTGGCAACCGTAAATGCCGGAATCTCTTTCTTTTCTTTTCGCAGAGTTTTTATCTCCGGTACCGGAGCTGCTGAAAGATAAATTTCACCGTCTTGTGTATAAAGACTTAACTCACGCGGCAAAGCATTAGCACTACGGAATTGCTTTGTCGGGACAATATTACAATATTGCCAGTTACTCATCCAAGGAACAGCAATCGTCCGTTCTCCAGTGTTTGAGAAGCAAACGGTAGCATAGTGATCTTTGCCCCAATCCAACCATTTCGTGACATTCGGCTGACTGTCACAACTGAATTTCATTCCATCAAAGTCTCCTGTAAAGTATTGAGTGGCACTTCCTCCGAAATAACATCCCGGATTTACATTTACTATCAACGCCCATTTCTTACGGTTCGTATCTCCATCTACCGAAAGTTCTACCATGTCAGGACATTCAAACTGACAAGGCTGTACCCCGTATCCTTCTCCGAAGCTGCTCATATAGTTCCAGTCCTTCAGATTCTTAGATTCGTAGAAACGCATTTCTTTATCGGCGGAGACAATCATCACCCATTTATCTTCCGGTTCATACCGGAACACTTTCGGGTCGCGGAAATCTTTCAAACCATCAGCAGGACTCAAGATAGGGTTCTTCTCATATTTAGTAAATGTCCGTCCGTTATCCTTGCTAAAAGCAAGACATTGAATCTGCCCGTTTTTGTCACTGGCAGAAGTATAAAAAGCCAGGATGCTCCCTGCTCCATACCCCGCTACATTCTCCTGATCGACAATAGAGCTGCCGGAAAAGATATGTCCCAATGTATCACAGGCAATAGCTGGGACCAAATGTTCCCAATGTACAAGGTCCTTACTGACAGAATGTCCCCAATGCATATTTCCCCATTTAGAACCGTAAGGGTTATATTGAAAATACAAATGATATTCTCCATCTTTATACACCAATCCGTTGGCATCATTCATCCAGCCATAGAGAGGAGTATGATGGTAAACAGGGCGGAACTTTTCCGTATTGGCTGTATCAAAAGTATCAGATAGTTTGATTTCTTTCCAGCAAAGTGCATCCTTTGATTTATTACGAACACGGACGGTGGCAGTCTTCGCTCCGGTAGGCAAGGCAAATGAAACGAAATAGTCCACTTGAGTCTGTGCCAGACGAATATCCATATCGGTATCCGCAGCCTCTCCGGTATCAAGCAGAACCTGACTTTCCGCAGCTTCCTCTTCTATAGGAAGCAATATATAATTAGTCGGATTGGTAATGTGAATGACAGTCAGGCTATCACCTTTCTGTTCCAAAGTCAACTTGCTTTTAGTTGTATGGCAATAAGTCAGTCCGTAAGAAACTGCTAATGCAAGTGCCGCACCTTTACATAGTTTTATCCAAGGGGTTGTTTTCATGGCAACAAAGTATTCCTGATTTACACAAGCTTTTAATCAAAATAGATGAAGGCAAAGATAGGGGGTATATTCACCTTCGTCTATAAACTTTGTTTCAAAGGGTATCAATTTTGATACATCACTTCATATTCTTTCGTTCATTGCATGAATAAAGACGGATTGCCTTTTTGTTTTCCTGAATTTATTTTTCTACTTTTGAAGCAAATCTTTATTCTTCTACTTATGCCAGCAAATAGAAATGCTCTAATCCGTTATAAAACGATTGACAACTGTCTGCGTAATCCGTATCGACGCTGGACATTGGAAGACTTGGTAGACGCCTGTTCAGATGCTCTTTATGAATATGAAGGCATTGATAAAGGGATAAGCAAACGGACGGTACAAATGGACATACAGATGATGCGTAGCGAGAAGTTAGGCTATAATGCTCCGATTGTGGTGTACGAGAATAAATACTATAAATATGAAGATCCGGAATACAGTATCACACAAACCCCACTGAACGAACAAGACCTGAAAATGATGTCGGAAGCAGTGGAAGTGCTGCGACAATTTAAAGGTTTCTCCTATTTCACGGAAATGAGCGAGATTATCAATCGCCTGGAAGACCATGTTGCTTCTGCCCGGATGAAAACCACTCCTGTCATTGACTTTGAAAAGAATGAATCGTTGAAAGGACTGGATTATCTGGACACCATCTATCATGCGATTGTCAACGAGCACCCGATACAACTCAAATATCGTTCGTTCAAAGCACGTTCGGCAAACAGCTTTATTTTCTATCCTTATCTATTAAAAGAATATCGCAACCGATGGTTCGTTTATGGGGTCAGAGGAAACGGACGAATATTGCAGAATTTAGCTTTGGACAGAATACAATCATTGGAAGTTCTGCCACAAGAACACTATATCAAAAATACATTCTTCGATCCGAATACGTTCTTCGACGACCTGGTAGGTGTCACCAAAAACTCCGGAAGCGTAGCGGAGAAAGTTGGCTTCAAAGTAGCGGCAGCCGAAGCACCTTACATCATAACCAAGCCTATACATCGCAGTCAACAACTGGTGGAAAGGCTACCTGACGGAAGCGTCATACTGGAAATTGAAGTCGTAATCAACCACGAGTTAGAACGGGTATTCTTCGGATATGTCGACGGAATAGAAATTCTTTATCCTAAAACATTGGTAGAATTAATGAGTCGGAAATTGGAAAAGGCTGCCAAGCAATATACAAAGTCAAAATGAAAATAAAGCTTTCGCACATTCGTACCCTTCCTTATAAAACTCTGTCAGCTTTTGCACATCTTTCTCTATACGGTCTACAGCTACAGGTTTCAAAGGACGGATAACGACAATCTTTCCCTCATCCTCCATGCGTTCCACCATTTCCAGCTGTTCATTATAAACAGCACACCGGCAACTTAACGCTTCACGCAACTTCGGATATTTCCGGTATACAAACGAAGGGATACGAATATCTTTCGAATCTTTCCGATATCCCCGGTTACGGGTAAGTACCACGACATTTCTCGTACAGCCATCCGCAATAGCTCTTTGCAGAGGTATGGAATCTACAATTCCCCCATCAAGCATAGGAATCTCATCCACATAAGTGATAGGACACACAAAAGGGAGACTGCTGGATGCACGGACAATATCGATCACCCTGCGCCTGTCTTTTTTCTCTTCGAAATAATTGGCTTCTCCCGTAATGCAATTAGTAGTCACCATCACGAAACGTTCCGGTGAAGCAAAATATGTTTCATAATCATAAGGAAGAATGTGTTCGGGGAACTCATTGAACAATAGATCGAAATCCAAAATATTACGCTTTTTGAGCAAATATTTCAGACCGATATAATTGTACTTCTCCAACAAGTCGATATTGCTGTACTTGGCACGTCCCCGTTGCCGTGATGCATACGACAATCCGTTGCACGCACCGGCAGACACTCCTATCGCATAGGGAAACCGGATATCATGATCCATAAAATAATCAAGTACGCCGCAGGTGAATACTCCACGCATTCCCCCGCCTTCCAACACTAAACCGGTAGATCCATCTATCTGTAAGTTCTTCATTTTTTCTCCTATCTTCTAATTTCCATTCTCTTTTATACATGCTCTCTCTGTATTTACTATTCATGCATATTTATAACAAAAACAAACGGAAAAGGTAGTTCATTCAGCAAAAATAGTAAATATTTCAACAAAATCTTGTTTTTTTGCTTCAATCTATGTAACTTTAGGCTAACTTAATTGTTTAAGGAGGAAAAAAATTAAAAAGTCCTGCCCGCAGGCAAGCACCATGAGAATACAGTTTGAGATTAAAGAAAATTTGCCGGAAATTATCGAAGAGATCTTACACTCTGATAAGTGGCAAACTTCCGTGAAGGAAGAACTTAGCGGTCGGACGACCGTTGTGATCCGTGACCAAGCGTATGGTTCAGAAGCTACCATTGAAATTTATGCTACATCTATTGAAATCAAAACTGCCTGGTCTAAGTACTCCTATCGTATATTTGTAACCAACGATATCGTATGGTGCGAATATAACGGTGCCTATCGTGGTCTGTTGGAACAAGTGCTCCTACCAACAATTACTCCCAAAGAAAATCTGCTCAATTCTGACGTGACTGAAAGTTCGCTTTATGGAAATGAGCATAAGAAATTGAGGGAATATGCAGAAGATAACCTGAAACTGAAACAATTCCGCCGGGAAAACTTCAATGAACAAAGGAATGGGATTGCACCGTTCGACCATCCGAAACGTGTGTATGATGAGTTTATCAAAGAAGATTATGTAGTAGCACCCAAAGGAGAAAAGAAATAATTCGCACTTAACGCTTTATCTTGTGCCATCGTATTGGCACAACAATGCCACCGTGTTGGCACAGTCGTGCCAATAGGGTGGCATGACTGTGCCAACAAGATGGCATTAATACACAATTCCCAAGTTATCCAGATCGGCCTTTGATATAGCAAAATCATTTCCGGCTTTAATCCGTTCCAGCACTAAGTTTCCGATACATTGGGCATCCTGTACTGATTGAAAAGACCTTTTCCCGGATACAACCGGGATAAAAGGCTGAACAATTATCAAACGCCCTCTCTCATAAATTTTATAACCATATCCACTACCTTCAACTTGAGTTACTTCCAGCCGATATATATTTATCGGATGCATATACCCATATATGATTCCCACTAAAAGCAGCAAGACAAAGCAACTAATACCTATTGTTTTTTTATTTCTCTTCATATTCATAAGGTTTCAACTCCCAAGTATCATCGTAATAATAAGTAGAAGCCCCTCCCGTAGCTATAATTCCTCGTTTTCCGGTAGAAAAGCATACGGCTTTCGAACGTGTACTTCCTTCGAAATTTGTCAAATCTTCTCCATCCCATAGGTCTGTAAGAGGGTCGTAAATCCAATAATTGGAACGATAACTACCACCAGCAGTCTGCCCCACAGCAATATATCCTTTACCGTCGATCACGAAAGCACAAGCATAAGAACGGACGATAGAAGTGTAATCGTCGTCATAATCATCATCACTCTTATCGTAAAGTTCGCGCAATTCTTTCCAAGTACCCGTTGCCGGATTAAAACACCAGAAATCCGTCACATCCGAACCGTTATTCTCACCACCACAGATATAAGCGATATCATCTATGACGAAAGCCATACCGCCCATTCTCTTCTACCCGCCAAATCCACTCATGGCTGTCCACTCTCCTTTATCTCCCACCGACGGGTCGAACTTCCAAAAGTCCTTTTGATAATTATCGTTGTAACCTGTACCCAAATACCCATACTGACCAATGCCGAAAGAAAGCACATAATACCGTTTACCATAGATATTAGTTCCATCAGTTCCATCCGGGATAGAAGCCATCTCCTTCCATGAATTCGTGGCAGGATCATACTGCCAGCAATCATTCAGATAATCCTTTTTCGTCGCATCGTAACCGGTAGCAATATATCCTTTGGTACCTACTGCAAAACCTGTAGCCGCATTCCGGGCAGGAGCCGCATCGGGCATTGATGTACACTGTGTCCACGAATTAGTCTCAATGTCATACGCCCAGCAATCTTTCAAACGGTCTTTGGTACTCCCCCGGTATCCGGTGCAGAGGTACCCTACATTACCAATCGTAAAACCAGCTGCGTCCGTACGCGCCACACCATCAAAATCAGAACGGCGATACCACACACCTGCCGTATATTCAGTATCATCCGTACATGCCGCCAATGAAAGCAGCACCACCATCATGCAAAGTAATTTATTCATTTTCGTATTCATAAATATGTCGTTGATTACAACCGCAAATGTAGGCGGCAACGGGCACGCATAAAAAAACTATCGACAAATAAAGACATTCTATCTACCAACAAAATTCAGGTCGACAAATACAGAGATTTAGTCGATAGTTTTTTGGAGGACTGTTGAAAACCTCTTCTTTTGCCGCTACAAAACCAATTTCATTTTTACTACATGAAGTCAATCATACAACTTTTTTCATTCTTTATCTCTCTTTCTTTTTTTGCTTGTGTAGACGATTCATCGTCCATAGGAGCGAAATGGGTACAAAGTTCATTTCTCAACGCGCAGATGGACACCTGTACGGTATTACTTAGTACAGTATTAAGCGACTCCGTAGCCACTTCGGGAGATACGGTTTGTCAGATAGGATATCGTGACGACAACTTATGGGGGAAAATTACCGCCTCTTTTTATGCAGAGTATGAAGTACCTTCCTATTCTTTTGATGAAAACATCCAGTATGAGTTCGATTCGATCACCATACGCCTGTATTCTTCGGGCAATTATCTGGGAGATACACTAAAAAACCAACGCATTTATCTGCATGAACTGACAAAGAATATAGAACTGGACGATAGAGGGTACCTATACAACACTACTACTGCCTACTACAACGAAACTCCACTGGCATCTTTCGACTTTCGTCCTACTCCGGGCTCACCGAGCGAGGAACTGGAAATACGATTGCCGGATGCATGGGGAGAAGAATGGTTCAACTTGATGCTAAATGATGGCCGATGGGTACAATCCCAGAATTTCTTCCATGATTATTTCAAGGGAATTGCTTTCATACCCGATGCAAATGACGCTTGTATCAGCGGATTTCAAGTCAACGACTCCAGTATGTGCATCACAGTCTACTATCACCAGATTACGGAAACACTGAACGAAAAAACATTGGTTTTCAACACAAGCAGCACCTTAACTTACAACAAAATAGAACAGGACCGCTCAAACACCCCGATAGTCAACCTGCAAAGTGGAGACGGTAATGAATACTCTTCCGAAAAAAGCGAGCATCAGGCTTATTTGCAGGGAATGACCGGCATGTATGTCACCATCGACTTCCCACATTTAAATAATCTCTGCGAGAAAGGAGAGCTTGTGACCATCGAGAGCGCAACGTTACAGCTATATCCGGTGAAAGGAACTTATGACGGCATGTACCCGTTGCCCAAAAGCCTGGCTCTCTACACCGCCAACAATGAAAATGTGACGCAAAGTGTAATCACCGACCTCACCGGGAGTTCCGTACAAAGCGGAAACCTGATAGTCGATGAGATGTCTTATGAGGAGACTTATTACTCCTTTGACATCACCTCTTTCCTGCAAACAAACCTGGGAACTACCGGATATGACCGTCAGAAACTACAATTATTTCTTCCGGACAACTTGTTCTATACCACTCTCCAAGGCGTTATCTTCGGCGACGGGGAACATACTGCCAATAAAAAGAATACCAAACTTATCATACTTTACAAAACTTATCAACAATGAAAAAGATTTTGTTTTTCCTTCTGGCATTCTATACTCCTGTCTCTATAATCATTGCACAAAATACAACGAACTCCCCTACTTCCATGTTCGGACTGGGAGAGCTTTCTACCGGGGAAGGCGGGCAATATGCCGGATTGGGCGGCGCAGGCATTGCATTGCGAGGAAATAATTTCCTGAACAGTGCCAATCCGGCTTCACTCACAGAGTTGACCGAACAACGCTTCCAGATCGATGCCGGTATCATGGGAGCATACCAGATTTATTCGCAACGAGGAGCAAGCAACCGTTCCGTCACCGGAAATCTGAATAACCTAAGTATCGGCTGCCGGATTATTCCACGCTGGTATGGAGCTATTTTCATGGCTCCCGTCAGCAGTGTAGGATATGCCATCACGCTGGATGAAGAGGTGGCAGGCACCAATGGAGGTACCATCTCTTCTCTCTTTCAGGGTGAAGGAGGGCTTTCCAAGATGGGTATCAGTACGGCTTACCTTTTCGGCAAAGGATTTTCTGTCGGCACCAATCTCTCTTATGTGACGGGGACTATCACACAAACGGAGACGCAAGGTACTGCCACAGAAGAAACCAGTTCCTACAAACATACTTTTTATGCGGATTTTGGTGTACAGTATAAATGGGCTATAGACCGCGAACGTTCTTTCGTTGCCGGTGCCGTATATGGTTACTCGCAGGATTTTAAGCAAGATAATAACTTATACGTTAGTAGCAGTTCGGGAGGGGGTGATATTGAAAGAAGCCTGAAACGCTATCGCCAATGTCTTCCTCAATTCTTAGGGATAGGAGCTTCCTACAACACTTTGCGATGGATGGCAACCATCGACTACAAATATGTGGACTGGAGCCGGATGCAATCTTCCCAATCCAATGTCAGTTTTGAGAATCAACACCGGTTATCAGTCGGTGGAAGATATACATTGGGCAATGTCTATCGTAATCCGGTCAGCATCCTATTGGGAACAGGTATTAATAATTCCTATATCGTCATTCAAAAGAAAAAGGCAACCGAATATTACGTCAGTACCGGACTTAACTTCGGATTGCGCAATAACAACGTCCTTTCTATCGGATTGAAATATAAAGGCCAGATGAAAATTCCTAACGGTATGCAAAAAGAAAACAGCCTTTCCCTGTTCCTGAATATTACTTTCTCCGAGCGAACTTACCGCGCCAAGATACAATAAAATGTCATAAAACGGAAGTCATTAAGATAGCTGTCCATTTGAAAAAAGAGAAAACTTTGTGAAACTCTGTGTTACTCTGTGGTGAAACTTTCCTATATTTGTAGCCAAAACATTTAATATTAATTTCATAGGAATGAAAAAGACAATCCTTATTGCTGCTTTAGGCCTATTCAGCCTAAGTGTTATGGCACAAGATGCAAAACCTGAAGAAGGTTTTGTTTTCACGACAGTGAAAGAAAATCCGATAACTTCTATCAAGAACCAAAATCGTTCGAGTACTTGCTGGAGTTTCTCAACTCTCGGATTTGTTGAATCAGAACTACTTCGTTTAGGTAAAGGTGAGTACGACCTGTCTGAAATGTTTGTTGTACACAAAACAATGCAAGACCGCGGAGTAAACTATGTACGTTACCATGGTGACAGTTCTTTCTCACCGGGCGGAAGTTTTTATGATGTAATGTACTGTATCAAAAATTATGGTATCGTTCCGCAAGAAGTGATGCCGGGTATTATGTACGGTGATACGCTGCCAGTACATAACGAACTGGATGCTGTTGCTTCCGGTTACATCAATGCGATTGCAAAAGGTAAGTTGAGCAAACTGACTCCGGTATGGAAAAACGGACTAAGCGCCATTTATGACACTTACCTGGGAGCATGTCCGGAAAAGTTCACCTACAAAGGCAAAGAATATACTCCAAAGACTTTTGCCGAATCACTGGGATTGAACTATAACGACTATGTATCACTGACTTCTTATACACACCATCCGTTCTATTCTCAATTCGCCATCGAAATTCAGGATAACTGGCGCAATGGCCTGTCTTACAACCTGCCTATCGAAGAGCTGATGGCTGTTATGGACAATGCTGTAAAGAAAGGCTATACCTTTGCATGGGGTAGCGATGTCAGCGAACAAGGATTCTCACGTGACGGTATCGCCGTAATGCCGGATGCAGCCAAAGAATCCGAACTGTCCGGTTCGGACATGGCACGTTGGACAGGACTGACTGCTGCCGACAAACGCAGAGAACTATTCACCAAACCTTTCCCTGAAAAGGACATTACCCAGGAAATGCGCCAAGTTGCTTTTGACAACTGGGAAACAACAGACGACCACGGAATGGTAATCTACGGTATCGCTAAAGACCAGAACGGAAAAGAATACTTCATGGTGAAAAACTCTTGGGGTAAATCAGGCAAATATAATGGTATCTGGTATGCATCCAAAGCATTCGTTGCCTACAAGACAATGAATATCCTGGTGCATAAAGACGCACTTCCTAAAGAAATTGCCAAGAAACTGGGAATTAAATAATTATTTAAGAAAGGCTTAATTTCCCAATGTATTCCGTAAATTTCTCCTTATAATTATCGCTGACAGGAATATAAGTATTCTTATCAAAAATAATACGAAGACGGGAAACTTCGGTAATCTTGCGAAGATTGACAATATAAGAACGGTGGACCCGCATGAAATGCGTGGGAAGCCGTTCTTCCATTTTCTGGAGGCTGGCAAGCGTTATTACCGGCTTGTCCTCTCCTTCCACAAAGATACGCACATACTCACTCATCCCCTCAATATAGCGGATATTCTTCACATCGATGCGGACCACTCTATAATCGCTCTTCACGAATAACGAATCTCCTTTTATCTGCGAAGCATTCCCTATTTCACCCTGTTGCTCCAACAAACGATATTCAAATTGTCTGCGGGCTTTATCCGCCGCTTTCAATAAATCCTGGAACTCAAACGGTTTCAGCAGATAATCCACGGCATCCAGTTTGAAGCCCTCTACCGCATATTCAGAATAAGCAGTAGTGAAAATCACCAACGGACGGTTCACCAAAGAACGTATGAAATCCAGTCCGTTCAAATCGGGCATATTAATATCCACAAAAATCAGATCAACCTCCTCTTCGGACAATATCTTCATTGCCTCGAACGCATCCTGACATGACTTTACCAAAGACAAAAAAGGTACTTGGGATATGTAATCCGACAACTGCGTCAATGCTAACGGCTCATCATCTATTGCTATACATTTCATTCTAATAAAGGTATAATAAGTAAGACATCAAATTTATGTTCCTCTTCGGTAATGGAAAGCGTATAATCATTGCCAAATAAAAGCCTCAACCGCTTACGGATATTCTCGAGTCCGATGCCATGATGCTGTTCGTCAGCCGAACCATTATTGCCGTTGGAACAACGAAATGAAAGCCGGTTGCCCTCATCCAACTGCATCAAGACATGAATAAAAGACTCGCTCCGATAACTGACTCCATGCTTAAAAGCATTTTCCACAAAAGAGACAAAAAGCAAAGGAGGAATCTGCACTTCGGGCACTTCGGCCGGAAAATCCATCTGAATAGATACTTTGTTGGTATAGCGCAAACTCATCAGGGCAATGTAATTTTTAAGAAACTGAACCTCACGTGAAAGCAAAATCGTTTTATTACTCGCTTCATAAAGCACATAACGCATCAGTTTAGAGAGTTCCACAATCGTACTTTTCGCTTTCCCCGTATCAATATCCACCAACGCATGAATATTATTGAGCGTATTCATGAAGAAATGAGGATTAATCTGATATTTCAAATACTGCAGTTCCGACTGCAAACGTTGATGTTCCAGTTCCTTCAGCATTTCTTCATCACGGAAAGATTTAAAGAAAAGTTTGATGGCGATATTGAACCCTACCATCAAAAAGGCAATGATGAAATGAATAAGATAGCGGAGCACAAAAGGAGGATAAGGAAAAGGAGTCGGTTTTGGAAATCTTCCGGGACCATTTGGATCTCCCATTCCCCTAGGACGTTGTTCGGGATTGGATTCATGCCAATGCACATCCCCTTCCTCCCTCGCCTTTTCTCTCGTCTTAATAATCTGGTCCCTCCGGTTCTCCTTCATACGAAGAGGCAACTCTCCTCGCTTGAAATCTTTAGGGAAATGATTGGCAGAAGGAAACGGAGAAAGCCAACAAATCATTCCTATTACAAAAATCAACGAAACAGTATATTGCCAGTACCTTTTCTTAAAAAGAAAATAGGGAACCAGCCCATAATTATTTAACAGGAAAAGCACGAAAAAAGGAAGGATACTCAACCATGATTCGCGGATCACCATACGGGTTTCCTCCCGTTCAAGTCCTCCACTCATGGCAAAGTATCCGCCTATCAGCGGAAGAAGAAATATTACGATCCAGATAGCTCCGTAAATACTCTGCTCCAGCACGTGTTGTTTACGCAGTCTTTTCATGCCTCATTGCTTCTGATTATCGAAACAAAGATAAAACCGAACCTGTTTTATCACAAATAGAATCGACCAAAGAACGGATTTCGACGGTAAACTGCTGTTTACCATCCCCATCCACCAGGTCCATGTCCACCGCCTCCACCACCGGGCTGGCCACCGCCGGAAGTGCTGCCGACTTGTGTCACCATCGAACTGGCAGTAAATGTTGCCGCCTGTGTGCCACCGGAATAAGTGGCTCCCGAATATAACCCGAAGAACTCGGAACCACCGGAAACCGTTCCTCCTTTTGAGATAGTATAACTACCGCCCGAGGTCAGATTCGGACTACTGAATAATACCGTCATTTGAGAATAAGCACGGGGAATCTGATAGGTCAGTACGCTGGTTCCGTCGGCCGACTGGATATTCAGTATTTCTCCGTTACTTCCCGAACCGCCATAGATCACAGTGCGTTGCGTACATACACTTGATGTAGGTGTACTTGTTCCTCCTCCAATACCCAGAACAATCCCCCCGGTAATCTTAAAGGTATTCTGATCGCAATCGAATCCGTCTTCGGGAGAAGTAGTACCCGACGATACGATCACTCCCCCCGTAATGGTCAACGTACCATTAGAGTCAATGCCGTCATTTCCGGAACTATAACAATAAATATTGCCACCATTAAGAACAATGCTGTTACTTGCATTCATACAGTCATCGTAACAAAGCGCGGCAACTGTACCCTCATTGACAGTCAACACACTTTTACTCTCGATACCCTCACTACCTTCCCCACCGGTAGCCTTCACAAGCACCGTTCCTCCATTGATTGTCAACGCACCGTCCGCTTTGATTCCTTTTGCCGACGAGTCGAGCTTGCCATATACACACTGTGTACCGGTAGTTATCACTTTCACCGTGCCGTCATTGATGGTAATCGAACCGTCACAGTTGATACCTTTACCGGCTCCACCTGTACTCTGAATAGCGATTTCCCCTCCTGTAATCAGGATATTTCCGTCACATTTAATTCCTGCACACGAACTTAAATCATTATCTTCATAAAGAGCGGTTTGAGAAGTGAATGCAGTCAGCTTTCCTCCGGAGATGGTCAGGTTACCATCACAGGATATTCCTTTGGAGGCTGCTCCCGCCACTTGTGCCTGAATAGCACCGCCACTGATTACCACATCCAGACAGGATTTCAACCCATGCGCTTTATTATCCGTTGTAGAGAGTTTTGCAAAGCCTCCGGTCATCGTAATTCCTCCCTCTTCACACTGAATAGCATCGCCGTCTGAAGATATATTCAGTATTCCGCCGCCGATAATCACAGATTCATTGGTATGGATTCCATCTTTTTTGGCCGAAACTACCGTAATATTACACCCGCTACGGAAACGCACATAATCATCGCTTGTGATGGCATGTTTATAATTTCCGGTAACTGTGAGTGAACCGCCCCCACTGAAAATGAGTTGCCCCTCACTGAACAGACAGGCTTTCATATCCTCTCCATCAGTAGTTGCCGTATAAGAAGACCCATCTGTCAACACATTCGTTGTTTCATCCGCGCATACCACAAACACACGTTTGGAAGACTGGATATTAATGGCAGCACCTACCGGATTGAGTATAGACACCCCTGCCAGTGATAATTTGAAATTCTTTTCGCTATATACCTTGAACGAGCCATTCGTAGTAGTCCCGCTCAACACATATTCTACTCCGCTGACTGTAGAATTAACCACGACATGCGCCCCATTGGAAGACACTTCCACTCCTGAAACACCATTGCTTACCGCAGCAGTCGTTCCATTATAGATAATCGTCACCACAGAGGCGAATTGGGAGTTCTCTATAAAATCATCATCGGAAGTAACCGTTTCCGACATGCTTCCATACGCCGTTTTATCACTTTCATCAAAAGCGATTGTAAATCCCAATAAATCTTCCGATCCCTCGGGAATCGTCGGGTTGGGCTGACTGCTTCCTCCACCTCCCGAACCTCCGACCAATATTCCTTCCTGATCGCCGAAATCGAATGATTCCGTCGTACAGTTCACCAACAACAGCAATAAAAGCGGTATCCAAAACAACACAATCCTTTTCATAATTTCTTGTTTTATCTATTAAAACTTAAATGAATATCCTGCAGACGCTTTCAGCCAACGAAACATCTTATAGGAAACACCTGCCGAACCCGACCAGCATTCCACCGTCTGCAATCCGTCCCTTGTACGAAATTCACCTTCCAGAGAAGCATCGAAACCGGAGAATATCTTTTTCTTCACTTCCAGAAAAGTCAGACCGGAAGAGACATATGTCCTTACACGGATCTTCTCACGGATCACTCTTCCGTTTTGATGAGCCAGATACATGGCGTAATCGGGAGTGTCGAGATAGGTAGTGTGATAAGCTATATTTCGCTCCCCCTGCACCTCTTGCACACGATAACAATTACTCGCCCGTTGTAATACGTCCATCAGGGCAGAGAGCGAAACGATATACTTCGTGTCCGTACGGTTCATCAAACGGATGGTACTCATCTCTTCCAAAGAAATGGAGGAGAAAGCGGAAAGTGCGGTGGTTACATTACATGCCTCGTTCATATTCATAAGGGATTAGAGTAGCAAGTGTTACAATACTGTAACAAATGTATGACAGAGAAGCAGAAAAAGGAAAAAAAATCAATGAACGGGGGATTCTTATCGGTGAATCGACTGTATTACAGCAATAAACTGTTCTGTTCTATTCTTAAGATTCTATTATTCAACAGTGGCTATGAATCGAATCAAATAGAAAATAAAATGCATAATCTAGTGCAAGAATATGCATATCACGCCCCTTATTATGCATAAATAAAGGGTAAACAGACCGTTTTTCATTGTATGAAAACGTCCGTTCTTTAAATGCAAGGTATCCTTGGTCGGTGAGGAACGCCTCCTTGCTCACCGACCAAGCTACCGTTCATCGGTGAGGAAGGAGGCGTTGATTGAAATAAGAGTCGTTTCCAAGCTATGTCACTTCTAACTTCGTTAATTTTCAATATAACAAATAGCTATAACATCAGAAAAAAAATATTGATTTATTTCGAATCTGGTAGCAAACAAATACAAACAGCAAGGATTTACTATCAAATCACTGTCTTTTGGGAGAATCCAAAAAGACATTTAAGCTCCTATTTATTTGCTATCCTCATATAGGTTCTAATTAAAGCAAAGAAAATGTATAAAACATCCTATTTTTATGTATAACCCTATTTTAAGCAAACATAGATTTATTTCTTGTAATATTCCAGCGGATTCCTCTTCACTTTTTTACGGAAGTATTTATTGAAAGTTGTAAAGATGAATATTACATTCTAAACTTTCCGCAAGAGTCAGAAATAGAGAAGAAAAAAAATGAACGGTTTCTCACCTGTGAAAAATAGGAGGAAAACCATTTGCTTTTTTAGAGACCTCTTCATTCTCTTTTTACAGCCATTCTTAAAAGAAGAACAATCGATATTAAAAATAGAACACATTTATTTTTTCATTTTAGGTACTTTTACCGCATACGATTAAAAATAGAACATTAAAATAAAAAAACAGACCTTGACAATAAAGAATTGTTAGTCGAACTTTGCAAAGTTTTATTAAATACGCAATAAAAACAAAAAGCAAAATGAGAAACTTACGAAAACTATCTTATGTCGCTTGCGCAGTATTTTTCTTTACATCATGCGAAGAAACTTACAATGACAAGCTATTTTGGCCAGGAGAAATTAGTCAGGAATATGGCTCGTATATTAAACCATATACGCTAGACCTAACCTACAGCGGAGAGAAATTAATTGGAAAAACTGTCAGCTTCAAGACAGAAGATAGCGAAACGGGAACACTGACGCTGAATAATATAATCCCGGGAGAAAAGGAAACTCCTATCAGTCGCATCCAACTTTATGAGAATGAAAAGAAAGGATATTATACTTTCAGCGGGACCAATATCACAATGGGAGGAGCTACGGTGAAATATGAAGGAATAATAACTCCGAAAAACATGCAACTATCACTGAACGTAACAATGGCTTATGCCAACTCCATTGCAAACACATATACATTTCCTGCATACTCCCACACAACAGATGGAGAAAGTATCATCCGTAATAGCGGAGCCAGCTACGTGAATATTACTACAAAAGCAGGAGGAGAATCTCTCCAGCCGGTGATTTTACAAATACAGCAAATGGCAACTAATATATTAGATGTGATTTTTCCTTATGTATTGAAGGATATTACATTTGAGAAAAATGGAATTGTCACTGCCAGCTATACTACGAGCCCTGTAGACATGAATGAAATTATGGAAGTTGCCAATTCGGGCAAAACTGACGCTGAATTCAAAAGTCTGATCAACAAACGCACTTATGAGTCATCTCCCAAAGGATTGGCCTACTGGAATCAAACAGGCAACAAAGCATTTGTCGTACAACTAAATATCCCTGCCATTGTGTCTCTCATAGCACAAAACAACGGAAAGCAAATTGACTATCAGCTTATCGCAGGAATCAGTGAAGCACTTCTAAAATCTGACCCGGCACGTTTAAAATTAACGTTAAGTGCCATCAATATGATTTTAAACAATGAAATAATCACCTATATTCTTCAATTGGATGATGATACTTTTGCAACTCTGCTCACATGGATGAAAGACGGAATACCAATGGGCATCAACTCAACAAAAGAACATACTTATATCTATTTCAACAAAGAAACTCTCATGCCGTTCATCAGCATCATCGGTAGTTTGCTGGAAACAAATTTAATTGAAGTTGCAGCCCTTTTCGATAAAATGGAAATCGGTATTGACCTCACAGCTAAGAAATAATTCATTTTAATTATCTAATATAAAAAAACAATGAAAAAAATATCTATCCTATTAATAAGCTGCCTTGCCGTAGCGTCTGCATTTTTAACTTCTTGTGATAATGATCACTACGGACCAGAGCCTATAGATGTAACAGCCAATTATTCAAATAAACTATCAAACCCCAATCCGAATCTAATTCTTACCTATAATGGTGAAACAATGATCGGAAAATCAGTAGACTTTAGCACTGTAACAGGAGAAACCGCTATTATTAACTTATATGATATTTTACCAGGAGAAAAAGAAGTAAAAATTATGTCTATCCCCCTTTCTGGAGATGGGCAAGGATATTCTTTTTCAGGAAATAGTATGGGAAATGAGACTTTAAGCTCTTTTAGATACGAAGGACGCGTAATAAAAGGACAGTTAACATTAAATATATCCAATATCAAAATGGGCAATGCAGAATTATGGGCAAATACTTATAAACTACCCACAGTTATTAATGGCATCAAAACGATTGTAGTTGGAGACATGTGGGGAGAAGAATATACATGGCAAGATGTTGACGGACAAGTACTAAATGCATCATGCTATTTTTATGCAGACATAGAAGCTTCAGAAAGTGGAGCCACAACTCAAACATGGGGTAGTGCTATTCAAAACATATTAAGTTATATTTTGCCACAAGTTCTACAAGAAATTACTTTAGGAGCGGACGGGAATGTAACGGCTTCTTATTCAAATGAACCATTGACAGGAGTAGACATGGATATCATTTTTGGATTTCTAGAAAATCCATTAACACAGGATATGATTACTCCTAACATTGTTAACCGTAATTATATTCCATCTCCAAAAGGATTTGCTAATTGGTTCCAAAAAGACGGTAAGTTAATATTAAAATTAAACTTAGCTAATATTATTGCCTCAATATCCAGCGGCAATCAATATATGGATGTCAATATAACCAATGCTATCATTGAAGCTATATCCCAAATGGATGCTATGAAAGTGAAAGAATTGCTAACCACGCTCAATCAAAGTCTAAAAAATGAAACACTTGGATTCCTGCTCAATGTCAATGACACTTCTTTCAAAGCTATTTTCAATTGGTTAACTACCGGAATCCCGATGCAAGTTATTTCAAAAGATGGACATACTTTTATTTACTTAGACAAAGAAGGTTTTACTCCCATAGCCAAATTACTACCAGATCTTAGTCCGCTAATAGTCAGTCTGCTTCCAGAAGATATGCAATCACTGGGAGGAATCATCTCTATATTTTTGAACGGTATATCAGACGCTTTTCTATCACCTGAAAAAATAGAATTTGGTTTGGAAATTGTTCCAAATAAATAAAACAAAAAACAATGAAGAAATTATATATCCTAACAATCCTGTTATGCCTTACCGGTTTCGGAAGCATCTTTGCCCAAACCCTGAAAGGACATATATATGATGCCAAGACCAATGAGCCATTGGTCGGAGCCACCGTCACCTACAAACTTCATGGTAATCAGGGAGTAGTATCTAACATTAACGGAGAATATGAAATCAAACTTCCCGAAGGTGGAGTTGACCTTGTATTCAGCTATGTTGGCTATGATGATGTCTTGATGCCCATCGTTATCAACAAGCGTGAAGTAGTCACCAAAGACGTTTACATGAAAGAAAGCACCAAGCTGCTGGAAGAAGTCGTAGTCAGTGCCGGACGCTTTGAACAGAAGTTGAGTGATGTCACTGTCTCCATGGACGTTGTTAAATCCGGAGATATTGCCCGTCAGGCACCCACGGATATTTCTTCCACTCTCCGCACACTTCCCGGTGTAGACATTGTAGACAAACAACCTTCTATGCGCGGAGGTAGCGGATGGACTTACGGAGTAGGTGCACGCAGCCAAATTCTTGTGGACGGAATGAGCACACTGAATCCGAAAACAGGAGAAATCAACTGGAACACTGTTCCTTTAGAGAACGTAGAACAGGTGGAAGTGATTAAAGGAGCATCTTCCGTACTATATGGCTCATCAGCTTTGAATGGTATTATCAATATCCGTACCGCACGTCCGGGACTGACACCGAAAACACGATTCAGCGCCTATATCGGTGTATATAGTGATGCGGAAAACGACGAATACCAATGGAGCGACAAGAGTTTCTGGAAAGATGATAAATATTCTGTTAAACCGATCCTGCGCGGAAGTCTTCTTAGCGGTATACGGAATCCTATTTACGAAGGATTCGACCTCTCCCATTCCCGCCGTATCGGTAATTTCGATGTCAGCGGAGGAATCAATCTTTTCACTGATGAAGGATACCGCCAACAGGGATACAACAAACGTTTCCGTATGGGAGGGAGCCTCACTTATCATCAGCCCGATATGGGAATGAAACTGTTGAACTATGGTTTCAATGTCGATTTCCTTTCCAATCAATACGGCGACTTCTTCATCTGGCGTTCACCAACGGAAGTGTACAAACCGTCTCCTTTCACCAACATGGGACGTGAAGAGAATAATTTCCATATCGATCCGTTCATCAACTATGTGAATCCGGAAAACGGTACGTCACATAAGATTAAAGGACGTTTCTATTACAGCGCCGACAATATCGTACGCCCTACCCAAGGAACCTCCATCACTGATATTCTGGGAAATATGGGAACTGATGCCAAAACGATACAGAATATAGCCGGTGGCGATTACAGTTCACTCTATCCTGCATTGGTAGGTATCGGTTCCGGACTTGTCAACGGTAATCTGGAAGATGCCATGAACGGAGTGTTCACCTCATTAGGCAATATTTTCCCGAATGCGACGACTGCCGATTATTGCGATCTGATCTCCTGGGTAATGGACAACGGAGTGCCGAGTGACTTGGGAGGACTTGCGAACGGACAGTTACCGAGTGATCTGATTCCGTGGTTATCAAATGTTATCAATCCGTCACGAAACACTCCCAAAACACAGACTGATAAGAACTTCGATTACTATCTCGACTACCAGTTCAATAAGAAATGGGAAGGTGGTGCACAAATCACTACCGGAGTAACCCTGGAACATATCCGCTATGACTCCGCTGTAATGGATGAGGTATACAAAAGTGATAATGTAGCTGCTTTCCTTCAGTACGATCAGCGCTTTTGGGATCGTTTGAGTGTGTCTGCCGGTGTACGTGCCGAATATTATCGGGTGAATAATCATCACCGTGAAGCCGAAACCAAAATTTTCGGAACCAAGGTTCCGTTCCGTCCGGTCTTCCGTGCAGGGTTAAATTATCAGCTGGCTGATTACAGTTTTATCCGTGCCAGCTTCGGACAGGGTTACCGTAATCCGTCTATCAATGAAAAATACCTGCGCAAGGATATTGGTGGGGTTGGCGTCTATCCTAATCTGGACATCAAACCGGAGAAAGGATTTAATGCGGAATTAGGAATTAAGCAAGGATATAAGGTCGGCAATTTCCAGGGTTTTGTGGATGTTGCAGGATTCTATACACAGTATAAAGACATGATTGAATTCCAGTTCGGACTGTTCAACAATGCCAATTACACAATGATTAATAGCATAGGCGATGCATTTCAGATGCTGACAGATGGCAAAGGTTTCGGCATCGGAGCCCAGTTCCACAATGTATCGAAAGCCCAGATTTACGGAGTAGAAATTTCAACGAACGGCGTGTATAATTTCAATAAGAATACGAAGTTGTTCTATAACTTAGGATATGTATACACGGAGCCACGCGATGCTGACTATCAGGAACGTAATGCAGTAGAGGGGCTTTATACCGATCCTCTTCAGATGAAAGAGAAATCGAACACAGGTAAGTACCTTAAATATCGCCCGAAGCACAGTTTTAAAGCTACGGTAGATTTCCAGTGGAAACGTATCAATGTCGGTGCCAATGTAGCATGGAAGAGCAAAATTCTGGCAGTTGACTATCTGATGTTGGACGAACGCGAGAAACAGCAGAAAGACCTGATGGATTATGTACGTGGCATCCTTTTCGGTTATTCAAAAGGAGAGACACTGGCTACTTACTGGAAAAAACATAATACGGACTATGCCACTGTTGACGTGCGCTTCGGAGTAAAAGCCACAAAAGAAGTAGCTTTCCAGTTTATGGTGAATAACCTGTTGAATAAAGAATACAGCAACCGCCCAATGGCAGTTGCCGCTCCACGTACTTTCGTACTGAAAATGGACGTCACTTTCTAACTAACTTTCAAGATTCACAATTACTTAAGAAACGGCTGCTCAATGCAGCCGTTTTCTTTTTTCTCCTCATCTGTCATCATTTATCTATATATTGCGTATCTTTACCCCCCGAAAACGAGAAGAAATAACCGATAAAATGAAAAAACGAATCCTACTTATTGTCATCCTGTTTTGTACAGCCTTTGCACAGGCACAAGAAGTTTTTGTAACTGCTGATTTTGTAAGCAGTTATATCTGGCGCGGTATAGATAGCGGTAATGCAAGTGTGCAGCCTTCACTCGGCCTCAACTGGAAAGGACTGACTGTTTACGCATGGGGCTCTACCGAATTTCGCGAAAAGAACAATGAAATAGATTTATCACTAGAGTACGAATACAAAAACCTGACTCTTTACGCCAATAACTATTTTACCCAGACAGAAGAGGAACCTTTTAAATACTTCAATTACAGTTCGCACTCTACCGGGCACACTTTCGAGGTAGGAGCCGGCTATATGCTTAGCGAAAAGTTCCCATTGTCAGTAAGCTGGTACACGACCTTTGCCGGAAACGATTACCGGGAAAACGGGAAACGTGCCTGGTCCAGTTACTGCGAGTTGAGTTACCCGTTCAGCGTGAAGGATGTAAATATGAATATCGAAGCAGGTTTCACTCCTTGGGAAAGTATGTACTCCGACAAATTCAATGTAGTCAATATCGGATTATCTGCAACAAAAGATATTAAAATAACGTCCAATTTCTCTTTACCCATCTTCGGAAAGCTAATAGCCAACCCTTATGAAGAGCAACTTTATTTTGTAGTTGGAATTACATTGTAGATGATTCTTACATTCAATTATTAACTAATAAACACCCCCATGAAAAAACACTTTCTTATCTTCGCAACAGGTCTTTTTCTACTAAGTGCCTGTAATTCGGTAAAAGCACCGGAAGCTATCTTACCCATTCCCGAAGCCAAACAGGTGGAATGGCAAAAAATGGAAACGTATGCGTTTGTACACTTCGGACTTAACACATTCAACGACCGTGAATGGGGATATGGAGACTCCGATCCTAAAACATTCAACCCTACCCGTCTGGACTGTGAGCAATGGGTACAGACATTTGTCAAATCCGGCATGAAAGGAGTGATCCTGACAGCGAAACATCACGATGGATTCTGTCTGTGGCCTACGCAACTGACAGAGTACTGTATCCGCAACACTCCGTACAAAGACGGAAAAGGAGACATTGTCCGCGAACTGTCGGATGCCTGCAAAAAGTATGGCATTAAATTCGCAGTCTATCTCTCGCCCTGGGACAGGCATCAGGCCAATTATGGTTCTCCCGAATATGTAGAATACTTCTATAAACAACTCAACGAACTGCTGACCAACTACGGTGACGTATTTGAAATCTGGTTTGATGGTGCCAACGGTGGAGACGGCTGGTATGGCGGAGCAAAAGACAGCCGTACAATCGACCGCAAGACTTATTATAACTATCCGCGAGCTTACAAGATGATTGATGAGTTACAGCCACAAGCTGTTATCTTCTCGGATGGAGGTCCGGGCTGTCGTTGGGTAGGCAACGAACACGGATTTGCCGGAGCTACTAACTGGTCTTTTCTTCGTGCAGGAGAAGTTTATCCGGGCTATCCCAAGTATCGTGAACTGCAATATGGTCATGCCGATGGTAACCTATGGGTAGCTGCCGAGTGTGATGTTTCCATCCGTCCGGGATGGTTTTATCATCCGGAAGAAGACGACCGTGTGAAAACAGTAGACGAACTGACTGATTTATATTACCGCAGCGTAGGACATAACGCAACGCTATTATTAAACTTCCCGGTAGACCGTGACGGATTGATTCACCCTACTGACTCTGTCAATGCCGTAAACTTCCACCAGAATGTACAAAAACAACTGGCACACAATCTGCTGGCGGGACTCTCTCCCAAAGCATCGGACGAACGTGGAAGAACATTCTCCGCCAAAGCTGTGACCGACGGTGATTATGATACTTATTGGGCTACCAATGATGATGTCACTTCAGCCACTATCGAATTCGATTTACCTCAGGCAGAAAAGATCAACCGTATGATGTTGCAGGAATATATTCCTCTCGGACAACGTGTCAAATCATTCGTTGTAGAATATAACCAGGCAGGCGAATGGCTCCCAGTAAAGCTCAATGAGGAGACTACCACTATCGGATATAAACGGCTCCTTCGTTTCGAAACAATCACTACGGATAAGATTCGTGTCCGCTTCACGGATTCACGGGCTTGTCTCTGTATTAATAACATTGAAGCATATTATGCAGGAGAGACTTCGGATACATACACAGCAAAAGCTGCAGAACTGAAAAGTTACCCGTTCACTCTTGTTGGAGTAGATGTAGAGGAAGCACAGAAAGGCATGGATAAAAACGACCAGACCACCTGTTTCATCAATGGAAATACACTATTGATTGACTTGGGAGAAGAACGAACGATTACCTCATTCCACTATCTCCCCGACCAAAGTGAATATAATAAAGGGTTGATCGCAGCCTACGAAATATCTGTAGGTACGGACAGTAATGCGGTCAACCAGGTAGTAGCCAAAGATGAATTTTCCAATATAAAGAGCAATCCGATTTTGCAATCGGTTTACTTTACTCCGGTCAAGGCTCGCTACATTCAGTTGAAAGCAACACGGATGATACATGACGGTGAACCGATGGGGTTAGCTGAAATTGGGATACAATAATAGATGATATGGTACAAAAAACAGGAATTATTGTGCAGAAGAAAAACTATACTCTCCGTACCTGGCAAACCGAAGATGTAGCATCATTAGCCCAATATCTCAATAACAAGAATATTTGGGATAACTGTCGTGACGGTCTCCCCTATCCTTATAGCCAGGAGGATGCTAACGTTTTTCTCTCTATGGTACAAGCGAAAGAAAACATTCAAGATTTCTGCATTGAGGTAAACGGAGAAGCAGTCGGAAGTATCGGTTTTGTACCCGCTACGGATGTAGAACGTTTTAGTACAGAAGTAGGCTACTGGATTGGAGAACCTTTCTGGAACCAGGGAATCGTTACTGACGCCCTGAAAGAAGCCATCAACTATTATTTCGAACACACTGATAAGGTACGTGTATTCGCAGTCGTATTTGAGCATAACTCCCCATCCATGCGGGTATTAGAGAAAGTGGGATTCACGAAAGTAGGAATTATGCAAAAGGCTATTTTCAAGAATGATAATTTCACGAATGCACATTATTACGAACTTATCAAATAATCCGGAATTCATCAACAGTCTGCCGGACAATCCGGCAGACTGCCCATAAACGCTTTGTCAACCCTGAATTAAATCTATAAAAACCCTCCTCTTTTGCTCAAAAATCTTAAACCTGTGCATTTTTTACTCGGATTTCTTGTCAGAACCAAGCGTTTGAGTAAATTTGCACGCTGATAGTTAACCGGATAGTTTGGATAGCAAGATATTACTACTTGACTACTGGCTGCTAACTTGTAGAAATACTAATACTAAAATTTATAGCATGAGTTTGAAAATTGTTGTATTGGCAAAACAAGTTCCTGACACACGTAATGTTGGGAAAGATGCCATGAAAGCCGACGGGACGATTAACCGCGCGGCACTTCCCGCTATCTTCAACCCCGAAGACCTGAATGCTCTCGAGCAAGCTCTTCGACTGAAAGATGCTCATCCAGGCTCTACCGTAACCATCCTGACCATGGGACCGGGACGGGCAGCCGACATTATTCGTGAAGGACTTTTCCGTGGCGCAGATAACGGTTACTTGCTGACCGACCGTGCTTTCGCTGGTGCAGATACACTGGCTACGTCTTACGCACTGGCTACTGCCATCCGCAAAATCGGTGATTGCGACATTATCATTGGTGGTCGTCAGGCTATCGACGGTGACACGGCACAAGTAGGTCCGCAGGTAGCAGAGAAGCTAGGATTGACGCAAATCACATACGCAGAAGAAATTCTGGAAGTGGGCGATGGTAAAATCAAGGTGAAACGTCATATCGACGGTGGTGTAGAAACTGTAGAGGGTCCGCTGCCTATCGTGATTACCGTAAACGGTTCTGCCGCTCCTTGCCGTCCGCGCAATGCGAAACTGGTTCAGAAATACAAACACGCCAAAACAGTTACCGAAAAACAACAAGGTAACCTTGATTATACCGATTTGTATGACAAGCGTGATTATTTGAATCTGGTAGAATGGAGTGTAGCCGACGTAAACGGTGACCTTGCACAATGCGGTCTGTCCGGTTCGCCGACAAAAGTGAAAGCCATCCAGAACATCGTGTTCCAGGCTAAAGAGAGCAAAACCATCAGCGGTAGCGACCGTGACGTGGAAGACCTGATTGTTGAACTATTAGCTAACCACACCATCGGATAATCATGAATAACTTATTTGTATATTGCGAAATAGAAGAAGGTAACGTTGCAGACGTTAGCCTCGAACTTCTGACCAAAGGTCGTTCGTTAGCCAACCAGTTGAACTGTCAGCTCGAAGCTGTAGTTGCCGGAAGCGGCCTCAAAAATATTGAAAAACAAATCCTTCCTTACGGAGTAGATAAACTTCACGTTTTCGACGGTGAAGGCCTTTACCCTTATACATCACTTCCTCACACAGCTATCCTGGTAAACCTCTTCAAAGAAGAGCAACCGCAAATCTGTTTGATGGGTGCTACCGTTATCGGTCGTGACCTCGGTCCGCGCGTTTCTTCTGCTCTGACCAGCGGATTGACTGCCGACTGTACTTCACTTGAAATCGGTGACCACGAAGACAAAAAAGAAGGTAAGACTTATAAGAACCTGTTATATCAAATCCGTCCGGCATTCGGTGGTAACATCGTTGCTACGATTGTGAACCCGGAACACCGCCCGCAGATGGCAACCGTTCGCGAAGGTGTGATGAAGAAAGAAATCCTCTCTCCGACTTATCAGGGAGAAGTAATCCGTCACGACGTGAAAAAGTATGTAGCCGACACGGACTATGTAGTGAAAGTCATCGAACGCCATGTAGAAAAGGCAAAGAACAACCTGAAAGGTTCTCCGATCATCATAGCCGGTGGTTACGGTGTAGGTTCGAAAGAAAACTTCAACCTATTGTTCGACCTCGCTAAAGAACTTCACGCAGAAGTAGGTGCCAGCCGTGCTGCTGTTGACGCTGGTTTCGCAGACCATGATCGTCAGATCGGTCAGACTGGTGTTACGGTTCGTCCAAAACTCTACATCGCTTGCGGTATCTCCGGACAGATTCAGCATATCGCCGGTATGCAGGAAAGTGGTATCATCATCTCCATTAACAACGATCCGGATGCTCCGATCAATACGATTGCCGATTACGTAATCAACGGAAGTATCGAAGAAGTTGTGCCGAAGATGATTAAGTATTATAAACAAAATAGCAAGTAAGGAAAGATGGCTAATTATTATACAGACATACCGGAACTCAAGTTTCACTTGAACAATCCGATGATGAAACGTATTTGCGAACTCAAAGAACGCAATTACAGAGATAAAGATGAATTCGACTACGCTCCGCTGGACTTCGAAGATGCTGTAGACTCTTACGACAAAGTATTGGAGATTACAGGAGAAATCACAGGAGAAATCATTGCTGCTAACGCAGAAGGTGTAGACGAAGAAGGTCCTCACTGTGCTAACGGTCGCGTAGAATATGCTTCCGGAACCAAACAGAACCTGGACGCTATGGTGAAAGCCGGCCTGAACGGTATGACCATGCCACGCAGATTCGGCGGTTTGAACTTCCCGATCACTCCGTACACCATGTGTGCAGAAATCGTGGCTGCTGCCGACGCCGGTTTCGGAAATATCTGGTCTTTGCAGGACTGTATTGAAACACTGTACGAATTCGGTAACGCTGACCAACACAGCCGTTTCATTCCTCGCGTATGCCAAGGTGAAACGATGTCTATGGACTTGACCGAACCGGATGCAGGTTCCGACTTACAGGCAGTTATGCTGAAAGCAACTTATAGCGAAAAAGACGGTTGCTGGTTGCTGAACGGTGTAAAACGTTTTATTACAAACGGTGATGCTAATCTTCACTTGGTATTGGCTCGTTCGGAAGAAGGTACAAGAGACGGTCGTGGTCTTTCTATGTTCATCTATGACAAGAATGAGGGTGGTGTGAACGTACGTCGTATCGAAAACAAACTCGGTATCCACGGTTCTCCTACTTGCGAACTGGTGTACAAGAATGCTAAAGCTGAACTTTGCGGTGACCGCAAACTCGGTTTGATTAAATACGTTATGGCTTTAATGAACGGTGCCCGTCTGGGTATTGCTGCGCAGTCCGTAGGATTGAGCCAAGCTGCTTACAATGAGGGATTGGCTTATGCTAAAGACCGTAAGCAATTCGGTAAAGCAATCATCGAATTCCCGGCAGTATACGATATGCTGGCTATCATAAAAGGTAAGTTGGATGCCGGACGTGCTTTGCTGTATCAAACAGCTCGCTACGTAGACATTTACAAAGCATTGGATGATATTTCCCGCGAACGTAAACTGACTCCGGAAGAACGTCAGGAACAGAAAAAATACGCCAAACTAGCAGACAGCTTTACTCCGCTGGCTAAGGGTATGAACTCTGAATATGCTAACCAGAACGCTTATGACTGTATCCAGATTCACGGTGGTTCAGGATTCATGATGGAATATGCTTGCCAACGCATCTATCGCGACGCACGTATCACCAGCATCTACGAAGGAACTACCCAGTTGCAGACTGTAGCCGCTATCCGTTACGTGACTAATGGTTCTTACATCGCTACTATCCGCGAGTTTGAGGCCATTCCTTGTTCACCGGAAATGGAACCGCTGATGTCTCGCCTGAAGAAGATGGCTGACAAATTTGAAGCAAGTACCAACGCTGTGAAAGAAGTACAGGATCAGGAATTGCTTGACTTCACCGCTCGCAAACTGGTGGAAATGGCTGCTGATATTATCATGTGTCACTTACTGATTCAAGATGCCAGCAAGTCTTCTGAACTGTTCTCCAAATCTGCACACGTATATTTGAACTATGCAGAAGCGGAAGTAGAAAAGCATACAAATTTCATCGAAAACTTCGACAAAGAAGATTTGGCTTTCTACAAAAAGTAACAAATAATCGACTAAATCTGATAAAAGCATCCTTTCTTACGAAATGGATGCTTTTTTTATTTGTCACATTCTATTATTTTCCATTATTATTCTATACATTTGTCAGTGAGATAAGTAATTTTTTAATTGATGAATGTAGATAGAGATAGAAATATGGCACTCAAACCTTCATATAATGACAAACTGTATTTGCCAGGTTTATCAAACACGGAAATCCTTATATTGGCTCTCGAAGCCTCTCAAAAACTTGAGTGGAATATCGAGGAAGTAACTCCGGAAGGAATCCGGTTTGAAGTCCCGTTCAGTATACGCTCCCATGGAGAGGCAATAACCTTTACCATAGAAAAGGGAAGTGACGGGGAAGTATCCGTTCGCAGTCAGTCTTCTTCCGTACAATTTGTTGATTATGGAAAGAACAGAAAAAATATCCAGAAGTTACGGGAAACAATGGAAGAAATAAAAGCCTCACTCACTCCGGAAGAACTAGCCCAAAGGGCCAAAGATTTCGAAGAAGAGTTCAACCGCCCGCTCACAGAAGAAGAAAAAGCCTACATAGAGGAAGAAAAGAAGAGGAACTCTTTCCTGTCTTTCTTCATTCCCCGCAAAGGATTTATAGCAACTCCCATCCTGATAGACATCAATATTCTTGTATTCATTGTAATGATTGCTTCCGGAGTGGGTATTATGTCTCCTTCCACTCTGTCACTACTGAAATGGGGAGCCGACTTCGGACCGCTGACTCTGACCGGTGACTGGTGGCGCACAGTGACTTGCAACTTCATACATATCGGAGCTTTCCATCTCCTGATGAACATGTATGCTTTCATGTATGTAGGACTTCTGTTGGAAGAACTGATAGGAGGACGCCGTATGTTCGTTTCATACCTGCTAACCGGATTATGTTCGGCTGCATTCAGCCTGTATATGCACGGTGAGACAATCAGCGCCGGAGCTTCCGGATCTATCTTCGGACTTTACGGTATATTCCTTGCATTCCTCCTCTTTCATCGCATCGCCAAAGAACAACGAAAGGCATTGTTAACCAGCATCCTCATTTTTGTGGGGTATAATCTGGTTTACGGGATGAAAGCCGGCATTGATAATGCCGCCCATATTGGCGGGTTGTTAAGCGGGTTTGTTCTGGGAATTATATACGTGGTCGGCTACAAGTTCGAGAAACCCGATGCACAGCGGACTGTCTCCATCATCGGGGAGCTTGGTATATTCTGTATATTCCTGTTCAGCTTCATGATCCTGTGCAAAAACGTTCCTCCTCTTTACCCGGAGATACGCAATGAATGGGAAAGCGGCATTGTGGAAGCCTATCTGAATGGTGAACTGGAAGAGGAAAACGAGAACAGTAATCATTCCGCTGTGAATGCTACGGACAATCTTTCCAGCAGGAAAGTTCCGGCATATACGCCTGTCGGCAATGACGATACGTGGCTATCTTATTATGATGCAGCCACCAAATTCAGTTGCCAGTATCCTACCAACTGGATAAAAATAGCAGGAGCAAAAGGAATTATTGATGGTGCGGAACCTCCATTACTCATGCTGGTCAACGGAGGGAATCAATTAACGATTACCGCCCTCACCTACGACACGCAGAAGGAGTTTGAACACATGAAAGAGTTATCACTCACTCTCCCAAGAAATGCACAAGGGGAACCGTCAGAAGATTACCAACTAAGCAATGTCAACATCAACGGACTCCCCATGACAAAGATCACGAATCCCCTGCACATCGGGGCTCCTGATGAACCGGGAGAGGATGTAAAACAAATAGCGTTGCATTACTTTCAAGAGAGCAAGAAACGATCTTTTGCTATTGTCATGCTTGTCTATGACGAAGAAGCTGAAACCGATCTGAATGCCATTACATCAAGTATCCAGATCACCCAATAAAGAGAATATGAGAGTATATATCCAAATCAAACAGTTAGGAAAGCGAAAGTGCAGTATCGAAAAGATTCCTATCGATTTTCCTGTTCCGCCTGTCAATGTACAGGGGTTGATCGAAGCCATCGTCAGTTGGCAAGTCTGCGAATACAATGAACGCTTGCAACAGAGCGAAGTGCTGAAATACCTCACACAGGAAGAAGTGGAAAATAAAACAGCTTCCGGCAAAGTAGGGTTTGCAGTAAACTATAATGGCAAACCTGCCGCAGAAGTCGAAGCCATCACCAATGCTTTGCAATCCTATGAGGACGGAATTTTCCGTATCTTCATGGATGATACGGAAACCGGAGACCTATCCTCTCCCATCCAACTTAAAGAAGAATCTACCTTAACCTTCATCCGGCTCGCTATGCTGTCGGGAAGATTATGGTAATCATTATCCTATAAAACACATTTAAAACGAAAAGAATCATGAGACTGATTTACAATGACGCATTAAATAAACGGATTGCTCCGTACCTGGAAAGGTTAACGAAAAAGAGAACCAGTTTAGACAAAGAGACAATGGCACTGTTGGATGTATTTATGCAATACTTCAACATGGATACCCGGTATGGTGCATACAGCGATAAATTAGAGCCTTGCATCATCTATATTATCCAAGAAGAGAAGATTAAAAGCGTTGCCAATCTTTTCGATGGTAAATTGAACAAGCTACTCCGCTATCTATTGGGAGACGAGTACGCCCACCTGTTCCACACCTATCTGAAGCTCAAAGCACGGTGCCCGTACACTCACGGATACTCGCGCCGGTCACAACGGTCGGCAAATCCTCTTCTGCATATCGGCCACGTTATAGATGCACTGACCCAGTTTCTGAAACTGCGCGCCACCGGATTTACGGTTCAAGCCATACTGAACGGAGGAAACACTCCGGAAGAAATAGAAGCATACAAGGATTCGATGAACTGCCAAAACTGGATGGCCGCCCAAATAGCAGAAGGCAACCAGACTGTCATTGAATACCTCAACAATGTGCTGACCAGTGAGAATAACGCCAACCGCCTCAACCAGGGACATCTCCAGGCTATCGCAGTAAGTGGATACCGCCCCTTGCTGGAACTGGAAGGGAAGTTACTTCTGGCAGCCAAGTTACAGGAGGGTCTCCGCCAAGCTATCGTGGAAACGATGGACGAAGGTTGTCCCGAAAGTTATCTCCATCTTTTCTCGGTCATCTGCGACAACGGCCTGCAACGATTTGCTTCCGTGAAACGCGGTATTGCAGTCAGTACGGGTATCGGAGAACAAGACAGCAGCGAACGTATCACCAATAAATATGTAGAACTGATCTATCGTTTTCTGAACGACCGGAAACAAGCACACAGTGCTCTTCAAAGCAAAGATACAATCGAACTCTATCTGGCTTTATGGAGCATCGGATTCTATAATACGGAAGAGATTCAGACGCTCGTACCGGAAATTATCAAGAAAGGTGCTAAATACCAGGTACAGACATTACTTTATTTCTTACGCTGTACGCAATACTCCGGCATGAACCACCGCATCAGTAAAAATGCCTTTGAAAGATGGTATAAGGAACCGTCGGTGGTGGCGGCTATCTTACCGTTGTATCTGTCCGGTCTCTATCTTAGCCGGTACGGAGGGCACAAAGACGCCCCGTCACTCCACGACTATTTTGATAGCAAAGAAGAGGCGGTCCGCCATTATGAATATCTGAAGCAAATCTATCAGTCCATCTCTGCCAAAGAGATTTATTCTCCTTATGTATTCCCTTGGGAAAGCACAGAACTCACCCGTTCGGAAATCGTTCTCAAAATGGCATATATCACCTGGATGACTAATAATTCTGCATTGAAAGACGATCTTTGCAGCTATCTGCCCTCTCTGGATACTTATATGCGGGCAGGCTATATCGGTGTTGTATTAGCTCCACCGACCAGTCCGCTACAGGAAGAATATGTACTGCAATCACTGGGAGACCGTTCGCAAGATGTGCGTGAAGAAGCATATAAAGCATTGTCCGAGATGACCTTATCGCCCGAACAAAACCAGAAAGTAGAAGAGTTACTGCGCTTCAAATACAGCGAAATGCGTATCCATGCTATCAATCTGCTGATGAAACAGCCCAAAGAACAGCTAGCCGACAGCATCCGCCGCTTGCTAACAGACAAGGTTGCCGAACGCCGCCTGGCAGGATTGGACATGATGAAGACCATACACAATGTAGAATTCCTGCAAGATATCTATCAGGAATTGATCCCGACAGTTAAAGAGATTCAGAAGCCGAACCCGAAAGAAAAAGTATTGATAGAATCTCTGATTGGCGATGGAACAGAAGAGAGCGTCACACAACATTATACCAAAGATAACGGTTTCGGTCTGTACGATCCGTCTCTTGAAGTCAGTCTGCCGGAAATTACCCAGGACAAAGGATTCAACGTTAAAAAAGCATTCGAATTCATCTGCTTTGGAAGGGCCAAACTCGTTTTCAAAAAACTAAGCAAATACATCGAAACCTACAAGAATGAAGAATTCAAAAATGGTTACGGAGAAGCACGTCTGGTAGGTAACAGTGTCCTGATAAACTGGAGCAACTACGGAGGATTGAGCGGACTCGGATTCCCGGAATTGTGGAAAGCCTTCTACGAAGAAGAAATAGGAAGCTACGACAAATTGCTGATGATGAGTTTCATGCTTGCATCGACAGGTACCGCTAAAGACGAAGACGACTCCGACGAGGAAGATGAAGAAGACATCAAGGCAGACCAGAAATCAAGTAATACTTTTGAGCCGCTTGTCAACCGGATGTATGCCGGCATCACTTACCGCGGATTGCAGAAAGACCTCCGCAAGATGCCGTACTATGAACAGATGAGTGACATCATCGAAGCACTGGCATACGAATACAAAGATGAAGCCGTCTATCAACGCCTGGCCGTCAATATGCTGCTCCAACTATTGCCTTTGCTAAATACCAAAAACATCTTCCGCCAGTACACCAGTAAGCATGCATGGCTTCGGGACAAACTGGAATACGGAGAAAAACAGGTCGTTTATCCGATACATAACAACAAATTCGTGAACTTCTGGCTCGAAATGCCTCAAAAGCCCATGAATGATGATCTATTTATCCGTTACTTCACAGTGCGCTATCAGCTTTATAAGCTCACCAACTACATGGAGCACACCCCCGAACTAGAGGAAACAGACTCTTATCTTCATGCCACAGACTTCGCCCGTGCCTGGATGCTGGGAATCATCCCGACAGAGGAAGTATACCGTGAAATGATGGGACGCATCAGCTCTCCCAGCCAGATCAAAGCAATCACCATGGTATTGAACGACAACGTTCGTTTCAACAAGGAAAAAGAAAGATACGCCGATATCAAAAACATCGACTTCTCCCTCTTCCGTTCCCTCGCCCAAAAGGTGGTAGACCGGATTCTTGAAATTGAATTAAAACGTGGAGACTCCGAGACACAAGTCACCTCCCTTGCAGAAGAACTAAGCTACGTCTATGGAGCTGAAACATTTATCCGTATTCTGCAAGCATTCGGCAAAGATACTTTCATACGTGACAGTTACAACTGGGGCAGCACCAAACGGGGTGTATTGAGCAGTCTGCTCCATGCTTGTCATCCCCTGCCTACGGACACCAGCGAGAATCTGAAGAAACTGGCGAAACAAGCCGAAATCAGCGACGAGCGACTGGTAGAAGCCGCCATGTTCGCCCCACAATGGATTGAACTGACTGAAAAGGCAATAGGCTGGAAAGGACTGACAAGTGCAGCCTATTATTTCCACGCCCACACCAATGAAACGTGTGACGACAAGAAGAAAGCGATTATCGCCCGCTACACCCCCATCGACGTAGATGACCTGCGGGAAGGTGCTTTTGACATCGACTGGTTCAAAGATGCATTTAAGACAATTGGCAAGCAACGCTTCGAAGTGGTCTACAATGCCGCCAAATATATTTCATGCAGCAACAGCCATACCCGTGCCCGTAAGTTTGCCGATGCTACCAACGGTGCAGTGAAGGCGGCAGATATAAAGAAAGAAATAATAGCCAAGCGCAACAAAGACTTATTGATGAGCTACGGCCTCATCCCATTGGGACGGAAGCCGGATAAAGAACTGCTGGATCGTTATCAATACCTGCAAAAGTTCCTGAAAGAGAGCAAGGAATTCGGTGCTCAAAGACAGGAAAGCGAAAAGAAAGCGGTAAACATCGCTCTGCAAAACCTGGCACGCAACTCCGGTTACGGAGACGTTACCCGCCTGACCTGGAGCATGGAAACCGAACTGATTAAAGAACTTCTTCCCTACCTGTCCCCCAAAGAGATAGACGGCGTAGAAGTGTATGTACAAATCAACGAGGAAGGTAAATCGGAGATTAAGCAAATCAAAGACGGCAAAGAGCTCAACAGCATGCCTGCCAAGCTGAAAAAGCATCCGTATATAGAAGAACTGAAAGCAGTACACAAAAAGCTGAAAGACCAGTACACCCGTTCGCGCATCATGCTGGAACAGGCGATGGAAGACTGCACCCATTTTGAAGAAAACGAATTGCGCAAGCTGATGCAGAATCCTGTTATCTGGCCATTACTGAAACATCTCGTCTTCATCTGCAACGGACAGACGGGCTTCTACACCGATGGATTGCTGATTACAGTGAATGCCGTTTGCCTCCCGTTAAAACCGAAAGACGAGTTACGCATCGCGCACCCCACAGACCTGTATACAAGCGGAGACTGGCATGCTTATCAAAAATTCCTGTTCGATAAATCAATCCGCCAACCTTTCAAACAGGTATTCCGCGAACTTTACGTTCCGACTCCGGAAGAAATAGAAGCCACTCAATCCCGCCGCTATGCCGGCAATCAGATTCAACCGCAGAAAACGGTTGCCGTACTGAAAGGGCGCCGTTGGGTAGCCGATTATGAAGACGGCCTTCAAAAGATATATTACAAAGAGAATATCATCGCCACCATCTATGCCATGGCAGACTGGTTCTCTCCTGCCGATATCGAAGCTCCGACATTGGAATATGTCTGCTTCCATAGCCGCAAAGACTACAAGTTGATGAAAATCTCGGAGATTCCTCCTGTCATCTTCTCCGAAGTAATGAGAGACGTAGACCTGGCAGTAAGCGTAGCCCATGCCGGAAGCGTTGACCCGGAAACCAGCCACTCTACCATCGAGATGCGCAGCGTACTGGTGGAACTGACGATGCCGTTGTTTCATTTCAAGAACGTGACAATAAAAGGAAGTTTTGCTCACATTGAAGGCAAACTGGGTAAGTACAATATTCATCTGGGCAGCGGTGTGATCCATCAGGAAGGTGGTGCACAGATAGCCGTTCTTCCGGTACATTCGCAAAATCGCGGACGCCTGTTCCTGCCTTTCGTAGATGAAGATCCGAAGACTGCCGAGATACTGACTAAGATTATCTTCTTTGCAGAAGACGATAAGATAAAAGATCCGAGCATTCTGAACCAAATCAAATAGTAAAGAGATGGCAGAAAATTTAATCATCCACACAGGAAGCAAGGAAGAAAAGTATCGGGAGTTACTTCTGCAACTGCATGCTTTGGTAAGTACGGAAGCAGATCTCATTGCCAATCTTGCCAACATGGCAGCAGCCTTAAAGCAGACTTTCGGTTTCTTCTGGGTAGGCTTTTACCTTGTGAAAGAAGAAGAACTCGTACTGGGTCCGTTTCAAGGCCCCATTGCCTGCACTCGCATCCGCTTTGGCAGAGGAGTTTGCGGAACCGCTTGGAAAGAAGCCCGTACACTGATTGTTCCTGATGTAGAGCAGTTTCCCGGACACATAGCCTGTAGTTCGGACTCGAAATCGGAAATAGTAGTACCAATCCTCAAGCAGGGGAAAGTTGTCGGGGTGCTGGATATCGACAGTGATACATTGGATAGCTTCGACACTATCGACGCACGCTATCTGGAAGAGATTTGCACGTATATTGTATTATAAAATAACGGCATAAACATCCTGAAAAAACGGAGGCTCTGATTGAATGCTGTCTCTTATACACATCTGACGCTGCCGACGAAGAGGATAG
>ENA-OXEX01000069-OXEX01000069.1-human-gut-metagenome-genome-assembly--contig:-NODE-69-length-65911-cov-9.000714_pt1 | contig 65911 bp, 65 predicted proteins | sample MGYA00249364_ERZ652261 | MGnify/ENA primary metagenome ERZ652261 (study PRJEB26925, sample SAMN05826642) | human gut metagenome | biome: ENVO:2100002; feature: ENVO:00000062; material: ENVO:00002003... | reverse complement strand
CGGCAGCGTCAGATGTGTATAAGAGACAGGTGTACTACCCTTTCAAGGCAGGCCAGACCGATATAACCGGGATTTCCCATACTGCCGGCAACCAAAGCGATAAATCGGGATGGCTCTCGGCAGACTTCATGACAGCCACCTATACCGATCCTATCCGGAACTACACGGTCCCACTGCATTTCAAACACAGGATGTCGACCGTAGAGGTCAGGATCGATAGAAATGACGGCGTGAGGGAAGCCACGATGGAGAATGTGAAACGTACAAGCCGTTTCAATCTTCTTACCGGGGGAATCAGCACGGATGAAAGCAAGGGAAACTGTACGATGTACAAGTACTCGGAGGCGGGAGGTACGACGGTATTCCGGGTAACCATCCCCGCACAAAGGCTTACGACCTCCTCCAACTATGTGTCCCTTACGGGAACCACTCCCATAAAGCTACGCGGAACCTCCGACATGGTTACCGAAGAAGGGAAAATACATAATTACCGGATGGACTACAAAAAACAGGTCACCATCCTGGATTATGCACCCGGAGGAACCACCACAGGTGCGGGACTGTACAATACGGGAAGTAACTGTACGGTGTCGGCGAGCGTGAAGCCGGGCTATGAGTTTGCCGGCTGGTATGAAGGGGGAAGGATCGTATCCGGTACCGCACAATACAGCTTTGAGGTGCTTGCGGACCGTACCCTCGAGCCCAAATACCGGAATTACGGATCCTGGAGAGTTACCCTGACGGCCAATCCTTCCGCCATTTCCTGGAAAGGGGGGACTTCGACGCTCAGTGCGGGCGCCTCACGTGAGGTGTTCGTCAATGGGGTTAAAGAGACTCTCCAGGGAGGTTCGCCCTCTATCAGTGGAGGTACGGAAGGATTTTTCCTTTCAGGGAACACGGTGAGCGTATCGGAGAACAATACGGCATCCGCGCGCAGCTGCGTATTTACGGCCAGTCATGGCGGTAGTTCCGCTACGGCCACCATCAGTCAGGAAGCTCCCCCGGTCAGCTATGTCTTCGAGTATTCGGACGGAACGGTGGCTCACAGTGAGCGTACGGAAGCGGGGGCAGGTTCATTCCTGTTAAGTATAACGAGCCGCAAGACTATAGGAAACAGCATCAAAGAGCTCTCCTGGAGTGCGTCGGGTGACAGCTGGATTCACGTATCGGGAAGCTCGGTCAGCTATGACGAGAATCCGACCAAGGAGATCCGCAGCGGAAGCGTGACCCTTACACAGGCGGAAAGCGGAAAGACACTGACACTGACCGTCAGACAGAAGGGTAAAACTTCAATTGATATCAATCCTTAATTAAACGAATAGCAAAAAATGAAAATAAAAGTGTATAAACACATAGTCATGTTTCTTTTGCCGGCGGCCCTTACGGGCTGTTCCGGCAAGGAAGACTCCCTCCCCGGGACAGGAGAGGCGGGACTTGAGATAGAAAACTGTTTCAGCCGCAGTACCGGTACGGATACGGGCCATGTTCCGGTAAAGGACTTCGGCATGGTGCTGCTCGATGAAACGGGAGGCTCATATACCGGTGTCAGCAATCCGCTGCATGTGACCTATGGGGAGAGCTGGAATTTTCCGCAGGTGACGCTTACCCAGCAAACCTGCCGGCTGTTCGCTTTCTCCCCGTTCCGGAGTATCCCGGGAAAGGAAGTGGCTGTCAGCCTGAGTCCCCAGACGGATTACCTGGCATCGGATGAAGTGCGTCTGGACTGGCAGAACCGCCGGGCGAGTATTGAAATGAAGCACCTGCTCTCCCTGCTGGCATTTACCGTAGACGGGAGCCGGGCATGCAGCCTGAATGTGGAAGCCGTACCGACAGAGGGCACATACGACTTTACAGGCGGTACATTGTCCGTAAAACAGGGAAGCGGCACCGTTTCTTCCAAGGAGAACATCCTGCTGCTCCTGCCAGGCAGGCTTGAAGAGAGGAGAGCGCAGATCCGCTATCTGGACCGGACCTATGACTGGTATCTTCCGGCAAACACCTTTGAAGCCGGTAAAAGATATGATTACGCGTTGACCCTGAGCAAGGAAGGGGTACTCATACTCTCCGGTGTGAGTGCCCGTCCCTGGGAAACGGGAGGGGACTATACCGGAACCATACAACCCTAAAAACAACCATCATGAAAAGAAAATTTCTACTGTCCGCTTTTTTATTTGCGTCCACCCTGCGCGGATATGCACAGGATGCCCGCGGCGCGATGAACCAGATCCTGGACGGTTACACCCTGCCGATTTTTGCGGCCTGCATGCTTGTGGGGCTTGCCTTAGGGGTGGCCCAGCAGCTGGACAACATCATCGACAAGGAGAACCGGGGAACACGCAGGGACGGCCTGTTTGCCTTAGGCTGGTATGTGGGTTTCTCCCTGCTTGCGGGAGTCGTGATAACAGCGGCCAAAGCCGCAATATCCGGCATTAAACTGACCATATGAGGTACACTGTCAGAAAAGGACTGGAAAGCCCCTGCATGATACGGGGCTTCCTTTCATCGGACTACTGGATTTTTGTGGGATGTTGTGCCGCCGCGCTTGTCCTGCTTTTCCTGAGTGTCCGTACAGGCATCATGACCGGTGACTGGACCCTGACGTTACTGGTCCTTTCGGTCTCGCTGCCGCTGCTGCCGGTACTGGGGCACAAACTCAGGAAAAAGGCACGGCCAACGAAATTCAGGGAATCGAAGTACGGCATGACCGTGAGTAACTTAACCATAAACAGACAACTTCTGAAGAAGAAACAAGATGAAAGAGGAAGAGGCATACAGCATACTTGACATTATCAGCGAGTCCGATGGACAAAGCGTGATCCTGACCCGGAGCGGCAGCATATGTATCCCGTTCGAGCTCCGGCAGCCGGAGTGCTATTCCCTTTCCCCGGAAGACATCGACGAAAGGGACGGGATGTACCGGGAAGCCTTCAGGCACATGCCCGACGGTGCCTACGTACACAAACAGGACGTGTTCCTTAAAAAAGAGTACCACCCGGGCAAAGGCACCGGCTCTTTCCTGGACCGTGCCGACGCGCGCCACTTTGAAGGACGCCTGTACATCGACCACACCTGTATCCTGCACTTTGTACTTGCAGGGCTGAAAAGCCTGGAAAAGGCGTATGTATCCTCACCCCTGGCCTATAAGGAACATCTGCACAGGGAAGACTACAGAAAGCTGGAAGCCTTTCTCGAAGGGGTGGACAATGCGGTGAGCATCCTGCAGAACATGCGCGGGAACTCGGTGCTGCCCATGTCCTGTGAAGGGATATCCGGATTCACCCGCGCATACTCCGGCCTGTTCGGTGATACGGACGCCGTGGTGGATATACACGTCGACGGGAGCCTGCATGTGGGAAAGAACCATGCGCGCTGCTATGCGGTGTGCGACGAGACCTTCCTTCCGGAAGGAAACATCGAGTCCTATGTCAGGGACGAGTCGCTGCCGCCGGCCGCTTCACAACTGTACCATCCCCTGATGGAACAGTTAGGCATGTACCTTCCCTACAACCACATCGTCAACCAGGTCATCTATTTCGAGGGAAACGAGAGGCTGCGCTCCCGGATCGCACGCAACATAGACATTTACGGGAGCAACTCTTCCATGAACAAGGGCATCGAAAGGGTATTCAAAGAGCTGGACAAGCTCCAGAAAGAGATCCTCGAGGAGAACCAGATACTGGTGCGATCCTTCTTTTCGGTCTGTGTTTTCGACGGGGAGGATACCGAACTGGAGAAGGCGGACAAAAGGATCAGGGAGATATTGAACCTGAACCGGTTCAAATACTATATACCGGGTTACGAGAACCTGGCAAGGATGCACTTCGCCTGTGTCCCCGGACAGATCAGCCTGATGCCGGTGGAATATCTCTTCCTCACCACCCTGCCCATAGCACTCTGTTTCTTTCTCCAGTGCAGCAAGTTCAGCAATGATGCCGAAGGGATCTACGTGCATGACAGGATGTACCAGGTTCCCCTGCGCAAGGATATCTGGGACGCGGCGAAAAAAAGGGTGAATGCCCGAAACGGGATGGTCATTGCCGGCACGGGCGGGGGAAAATCAGCCTTCACCCTGAATTTCACGCAGCAGCTGATCGAGCAGGACTATACGACCATCGTCGTGGAGTTCGGAAACTCATTCAGCCAGCTGTGCAAGCTCTATCCGGATATCTCCCTGCATGTGGACTATGACGGCAAGACTCCCCTGGGGATCAACCCGTTTGACCTGCAGGGAGGGGAACTGGACAATAATGACCTGGAAACGCTCTCCGGCATCGTACAGCGATACTGGAAGCACATGTTCACCAAGGACGAGTCGGAGAAGGAAGTCGCCCTGACACGGTTTATCCAGGACTATTACGAACATGTCCGGCAAGGGCATAACTTTGAGAGTTTCTATAATTACGTCATAGACAATTACGATGAGATCCTGGAGAGAAAACATATCCCCGGCACGTATTTCACCATTGAGTCTTTCAAGCTGAACTGCGGGGAATTCATGCCAGGGCAGCGGTACGAGAATGTCTGCAAGGATATGAAGATCGATTTCTCCGGAAAGAAGTTCATCGTGTTCGAGCTTACGCGGATCAAGCAGGACAGGTTCCTTTCAAACCTGGTCATGAGCATGATATTCACCGTCATCCAGAAAAAGCTGCTCAGTGACAGGAGAAAGCGCGGCATACTGATTTTCGACGAGTATGCCGAAACCGCGCAGATGGTGGATACGGCCACAGGCAGCGGCATACACAGCTCCGTGGCCTTCTGCTACCAGAAGATCCGCAAGGAGAACGGGGCCGTATATACCATTGTACAGACCCCTGACCAGCTGCCCGATGACGAGAACACGAAAAACATCATCGGCAACACGGACATGCTGTTCGTATTGCCTACCAAGGAGGTCATCTACCGGAGCATCATAGACAAGTTCAAGCTGACGCAGGCCGGGCAGATAGCCCTGATGAAATCCATGCGGAACAACTTCTCCTGTTCCCGTCCTTACTCGGAATGCTTCATGCGCATGGGTGAGAATTACGCGACGGTTACCCGCCTGGAGTTCTCCAGGGAGAAGTTCCTCGCTTTCCAGACGGAAGGCGAGATCTGGTCGGACCTCGAGGACAAAACCGGCAGCGGAAAGTCCATGCAGGAGGCCATCGAAGAATATATAAACGAACATTAAAACAAGAAACGTATGAAGAAATTATTTTTATCCTTAATCGTGATGATGACGGCAGCCACCGCATCGGCACAATGGGCCGTGACGGATGCCGGCAATTTGAGCCAGAACCTTAAGAACTTCAAGGAGCTGCAAAAACAAGTGGGCTACCTTAAGGAACAGAAGAGCCTGCTGGACGAGAGCCTGGACATGATGCGCAAGGTCAACTCCGTGGTGTCGGACTGTGAGACGACCCGGTATATTATCGAACGCCAGGCAAGGCTCTCCCAAAAATGCGTCGATCTGCTCAGCGGGAAGCAGCTGAACCCCTCGACACTGCAGACACTCACCGGCAGTATTGAACAGATCATGGCCGGTAACAGGCGCCTGATACAGCTCTCGAGAACGATCCTCTCCACAAGCGTGAGGATGAATGACGCCGAGCGGCTGTCCACCCTGCAGAACATAGAGAGACAGACCCTTGAGGAGGAAAGGAAAATAGCCAGGATCTCCCAGGTAATAAGCCAGTACGAACAGCTCAAAAGGGCATTGAGGTAAGAGGGATGGAAGAAGCATACGGAAATCTGAACGCCGCGTACCTGCAGATAAAGGGTATGGTAGTCATAGAGGGGTTCTACGCGCTTATCGCCGGGTTTGTCATAACGACTTTCGTCTTCAAGCTCGTGGGAATTATCAAGGAGATGACCAATGAGGGAAAAGGATTCAACGCCAGGCACTTCTACGAGCTGGGACGGGAGTACATCTTCTGCATAGGCCTGATCTGCATCATGCCCGTGCTGCTGGGAGCGCTCGAGACGGTGCTGGCCTATGGAGCCGACGAGCTGATGAAATCGCTCGCCTCCGGTGGGGTCTATAACCCGCACAATATCTGGAAAGATCCGATCAGTGCCATGCTGGACGAGCTGATGAACGGTGACATCACCGACATAGCCGTCAACGGGATCGATACCCTGAAATGGTCCCTTATCTCGGGAACGGTAGGCAGTCTCTTCGGAGTGGCCTACGATTACATCATGCTGCTGTTCCTCTGTACCCGTTACCTGATACTGCTCCTGCTCGAGATCATTTCTCCCATAGCGATAGCCTGCCTGTACAATAAGGACACACGCAGCTCCTTCTACACATGGGTCAAGCAGATGCTGGGATGCTACATGCTCTATCCGGGGTTTATCCTTGCCAGCGTTTTCTCGGACCTGATCGTCACGAACTATGTCCTGCAAAGGTCCTGGTCGGTGCTGCTGATGGTTATTTTTTCTTTCCTGCTCAAGCTTACGATGCTCGGCACGGTAAAGGCCACAGTAAACAAATGGTTATAAATTATATAATGAAACTTTCATGAAAGCAACCAAAAGCATACTCAATATACAAAGCATACTCAAGGACTTCTCCGGCCTGGCCGAAGCCAGGAAGAGCTATACGCTGCGCACCAGGCTGGTATTCATTTTCTGCGGGATAACCATCGCGATGGTCCTGTTCTTCGCACACAGCGTGGTGAACAATGCGATGAACAAGATCCTGGTGGTCAATGAAGGAGGGGAATTCGTCCATTTCAAGTCCATGCAGCAGGACCTGCTGTACGAAAGCCTCCTGAAAAGCCACTGCAGCCGCACGGCCTATTTCCTGAACAGCTTCGACAGGCTTTCCCTTCAGGAAAACCGTGCCCGTGCCCTGTTCCTGGTCAACAAGCCGGACGCAAATACCGTATTTGCCAAATACCAGGCGGACCGTGCCTATGGCGATGCGCTGGAACTCGGCGTTGTCTACAAGACGGAGTTTGAAAAGATCATCGACATACGCGCCGACGGTGAGGAGTACCATGTCAGGTTCTCCTCCATCCTGAGCATTATCAATGGCGATGACATCAGGAAAGTACGGATTCTGAGTGAGGGTACCGCCATCCATGCCACTCCGCGCTTTCCGGAAAATACGTCCGGTTTCTTCTTCCGTACCTATGACCAGCAATACGAGCTCTTATGACACGGGAAGGGAAAAGCAGAACAGCCATACTGGCGGGCCTGGCGATTGTAGTAGTCCTGCTGGTGTGGGTAATCATCGCCAGCCTGCCCGACTCCGGGAGCAAGGAGCCGGAAACGGGTGAGGTGATCCTCAGAACGCGGATCAAGGAGAGTTTTACGCTCGATGACATGCTCCAAAAAGTCGGGAAGGAGAACACAAGCAAATCCGCTTCCCTTTCAGGTTTAGACCCGGTAACGGAGGAGCCTGCGGACACGGCCGGGAATGAAAGGGAGATCCGGCGCATACAGGAGCTGATCCGGGATAACGAGCGGGAGCTCGGAGCGGGAATTACGGTCCCGGTACAACAGCCGGTTGCTTCCGGGGGAAAGGAAAAACCTGCCTTGCAGGAAAAGAAGGAAGAGGAAGTACGGCCCGGGCAGCGCAAAGCCGTGGATAGTGTGCCCCGGGCACCGGCCCGCAGGGGATTCAACACGGTACGGCTCGTCAGGCAGGAAGAGAGGAATGCCATCAAGGCGTTCGTACACTCCACACAGACCGTCATGGTCGGTTCCACCCTCAAGATGCAGCTGGCCGAAAACTGCCTGACCGATGACGGACAGCGCATCCGCAAAGGGACTCCCGTATTCGGGGAGGTGACGGGCATCAATGGTGAGCGTGTCCTGGTAAAGATCACCTCGGTAAACCTGGGTGGAAATATACTCCCCTTTGATAAGCAGGTTTATTCCGAGGACGCAATACAAGGAATCTATGTACCGGGCAATGTGAAGGCGGAGACAGCACAGGAGGCCGGAGCGGCGGGAATAAGCGGCGCGAACACCAATATCTCCGGAGGATTTGATATGGGAAGCCAGCTCGTGGCAGGAGCGGCCAACAGCGTCATCAACGCCACCAAGTCGGCGGCAAGCAAGAATATCCGGAAGGTAAAGGTGACAATCAAGACCAACTACCGCATACTGCTCAGACAGTCGAAAGAGTGAGGAAGGAAAGAGCCTGTCGGGGCTGTCCGATGACAGCAGATGCTGCCCGGCTCCTGAAGGAATTTGATCAGATAAAGAACCTAAAAACGATGTGATATGGAAACTATTTGGGAAAAAGTGGATTACCTGGGCCGGATATTATGCTGCATTATAATGGGAATTGCATATATACTTATAATGATAGCCCCTCTTTATGCTTCACGCCACGAACAGTCTGGGCAAAGAAGTGATGAAAAGGCATTTGTGGATGAAGAAGAGAAAGTCCCGGATAATGGTCCGGAACCTGAAAAGTAAACAACAACTAAAAACAAAAAATATACAATGGAAACCATACAGGAAATTATAGATACAATAAAACAATGGCCGGCCACCATATGGTGGGTTATGGGAGCTCTTTTCATTATCTCCTGGTTTTGGGATACTCCACCGAGAAAGAAACGAAATAAAGATAAAATGACGGATGATAAGAATAACGACTTAAAAAGTTCAAATATGACTGATAAAAAAGAATTTAAAGGCAACCTGATGAAAGAAGGCATTTTTGTGTGGGTCGTATTCGCACCGGATGGTAAGGCCGGTTTATATATGGATGGTGAGAAACACCTTGAAAATGGAACATATGCCTATGGAAACCGGCTTTCCACGGATGTATCCTCCTTTCATGAAATCTGTAATCTGGATAACAAACCGGTGTACCTCCACTTTCCGGAACACGGGATTTCAGTACGCTACCGGATACGCCTTCGATATTCCCGAACAGACGATGCCGGTATAGAAAGGTCGGAACATGAACCGGAAACATGCCTTCCTGCATGGATTGTAAGAGGGAAAACAGGGCAAACAGGCCTGTACCTTCAGAAATGGCATGAGGAAAAATGCTTCATTCCGGATATGTCCGGATTACCGGGATTGCCGGACCTGCAACCGGACGGTATCCCCGTAAGGATCGAGATGCTGATAAGGAAGGCATATCCGTTTTTTGACCTAGTTAAGCCGGCTTCTTGGAGAAGCTGGGGAATCAGCAGTAATCCGGCATCCCTGAAAGGAAATTTCTTTGTAAACCCCGGGGAGGGAAACCTGACGGGAGAGGGAGTTGTCATGTGGACCGTATTTACCGGGGACGGAAAAGCGGCATTGTATATGGATGACCGGTGGCATCTTGAGAACGGGATATTGGCTTATGGCGAAAGGCTCTCCCATGACGTGCCGGTTTTACATAAGATCTTTAACCTGGAAGAAATGCTCCTGTTCCGTCATTTCCCAAAACGGGGAGTTCCGCAGAGGATCAGAATGCAGCTGCGGTTTCCCGGAACAGGAGAGGCGTGCAAGGAGCGGCCGGACTGTAATCGGGGAACATACTTCCTCCCCGCATGGGTCGTACCGGAAGAAAGCGGCCGGATCAGCCTGTACCTTCAGGAACAACTGTCCGGAGAATGTGACATTCAGGATATAAGCCGGCTACCGGGAGCACCCAAACTGCAGCCGAATGGAGTTCCGGTCAGGGTAGAGATACTGCTACAACAGGAAGGCTGATTTTTCGACACGGTACGGTTCCTGAAAGAGTTTGATTAAATAAAGAATTTTAAAACTATGTGATATGATACAGGAAATTATAGATATGATAAAAGAGTTATCGGGAAGCGACATACTCTTTCTAAGCTTCTATTGTGGATTTATTCTAATACTGTCACACAGAAGTAATGAAAAGGCATCTGTGTATGGAGAAGAAAAAGTCCCGGATAATAGTCCGGAACCTGAAAAGTAAACAATAACTAAAACAGAAATTACAATAGAATGCAAACTATTTGGGAAAAAGCGGATTACTTGATCCGGTTATTATTTTGCCTTGTTCTCGGTCTGAATATTGTTTTCCATTTTTTTGTTTTTTGGAAAGCTTATCATAAATCTTTAAAGCAAAAAAGACACAAGGAAAGATGCAAAGAGACAAATAATCCGATACATACATGAATACATCTATTGTTTCTCCTTCTCACCATCAATATTATCTGTGCCATTGCTTTCCTCTGGGGAGAAGTTTGAGAGGAAATCCATGATAATTCAAATTTAAATGTGAGCCGCAAAGATAATAAAACAAAATTTAATAAGTAGATATGAGACTAAAACCAATTTACATCACCACCCTGCTTCTCCTGTTTTTCCTTTCAGGGAGAGCGCAGAAGATCGAGGAACTCACCGCAGTCCCCCTGCAGATCGGGTATGAAAAGACCCTGCACCTGATCTTCCCTACTGAAGTGAAGTATTACAGCATCGGAGGGGATTACGTCATCGGTGAGAAAGTGGTCAATTGCCCGGGGATCATACGCCTGAAAGCGGCGGAAGAGAACTTCCCGGGGGAAACAACCCTGTCGGTGGTAACGGCCGACACAAAGTTCTATTCGTACTCCATCAGCTACAACGCACATCCGGCCCAGAGTTATGTGCGTATAGGCGGAGAAGCTCCCGCACCGCATACGCTGCCGGTAGGAAAAGAAAAGCAGCTGTTCCTGATCTTCCCTGCCGGTATCACCTACGTCGATTACGGAAGCACGAACGTGGAGGTGGACAAGGCCGAGGGGGTGGATAATATCCTGGCCGTAAAAGCCGTCCAGCCCTATAAGGAGGATACGAACATATCGGTCGTACTTGAAGGGGGAAAGTTCTACACTTTCGACCTGCGCTATGTGCCCGCTCCAGAGCGTTTCAGCTTCGTCATTGACAAGGAGGATACGCAGAGGGTGGCCATACTCGACGAAAAGGAACGCTCTTACGGACAGAAGGAAAGGATCAGGGAGGCTATCGCGAAACGTACCCCGCTGGATCTGGGACTGAAGGACAAGAATTCCGGTGTGGAGTTCGAGGTCGGAAATATCTTCATCGACGGGGATATCCTGCTGTTGCGCATGACCCTGATAAACCGCACACAGATCGGTTATACGACGGATTTCATGCGGTTCTACATCCAGGATGCCAAGATCCGCAAAAAGACGGCGGTACAGCAGCTCGAGCAGAACATCCTGTTCACTTTCGATTATCCGGAAGAAGTACCGGCACATGAAAGCCGGACATTCACCGTGGCCATGAACAAGTTCACCATCCCCGATAAGAAACGGCTTATCATCGAGATTCAGGAGAAGAACGGCGGCCGGCACTTCCTGTATAAGCTGAAGAATAAGTCGCTCCTGACGGCGGAGGAAGTATTCAGAAGCAGAAAGCAACAGGAAACGGAGGATGAAGCCGACAAAATATTAAGGAGGATAGCCCGATGAAACTACTGCTGGCCCTATTGCTTTCCTGTCTCCCCTTCAATGGATCAAACGACGGAAAGGAACTGCTCGACAAGGCACTGGAGAGATGCGAACGTCTGGAGACACTGGAAAGCTACCGGGATATACTCTCCCGGTACGGAGTATCCGACAGGATTCCGCTCACCTGTCCCCTGAAAGACAGGTTCAGGAAGAGCAGCGGCTTTGGCATCCGGATTCATCCCATAACCGGCAAACGCAGTTTCCATTCAGGTATTGACATGGGCGTGGAGCTGGCAGCCCCGGTTTACGCCACCGCCTCGGGAACGGTTTCTTTCGCGAGAAGGAAAGGGGGGTACGGAAGATGTGTCATTATACGCCATTCTTATGGCTTTGAAACGCTGTACGCTCACTTAGCCGCGTATTACACCACAGAAGGTCAAAAAGTCGACAGAGGGGCTGTAATCGCGTTTGCGGGAAGCACGGGAAAGAGTACGGGCTACCACCTGCATTATGAAATCAGAAAAAACGGTAAACCTATAAAACCATACTGGTATGGCTATGACGATTGAACAGGAAATAGAACAGCTGGTACTGAAGTGTATCGCATTGGACGGGCTGAAGGCCTGCCCGAAAGACCTTGCCTTCCTTGAGAAATACGGACTGAAGAACCTGTATTTCTTTTCCCTGGAATACGCGATGGAAGGGACGGATGCGACGGTTCTCGACAGTAAGGCGAAAGGGTTGATCAGATGGTACCTCTATTCGACGGATTTTCCCCTGCTGCGGCAGAAGTATGAAAGGGAGGGCAAAGCGGAGCTGATGAAATGCCTGTACCTGGAGGAGAGGTATTTTACCGAGTTTCTGAAGCTGTCGGGACAGGAGGAGGGATTATGACCACCCTTTCAGTTATCAGCTATATAGAGAGGATCAACCGGGTGTACCGGCTGATCCGGATGGAAAGGACCGGAAGCCTGGACGAACTGGCCTCCTTGCTGCGGGTAAGCAGGCGGACAATCAACAATTATCTGGAGGAGCTCCGCCTGATGGGTGCCGAGATCAAGTTTAGCAGAAGGCAAAACACATATTATTTCAAGAACAAATTCGTATTGCACGCGACGGTTGAAGCCCGTATCGATGCCGATGTATTGGATACGCCTAAAGCAAAAGAGTATGATACATACAATTATAACAAACATTAAAAAACGATTCATTATGAAGAAAGTGAGATTTTTACTGTTGGCCGCAATGGTGGCCATGTTTACAGGCTGCCAGAAAGAAGTGGTGGAACAGGAGTTGGATAACAACAAACCGACCCCTACCGGTGATACGCGCATCATCATCGAGGGAGAAGGGATGATAGGTCCGGCAACCAGATCCTCGGACGGGAAAGTGGAGTTTGAAGGGGGCTATGCAACCGGAGCAGGGCTATATGATGGTAAAAAAGCCGTTCCAGTGGAAGCCCATCCTGATGCCGGATATGAAGTTAATTATTTCTATGGCGGTCCGGAAAACCAACCTAAAAAGTATGACTATGCACAGTCAGGAACATCGGCTTTTAATGTTTATTTAGAAGGCCAGGATCACACCTTCCACTGTGGATTCAAAGAAAAGAAACGTGATCTAACAGTGAATGCCGGAACCGGAGGTTCGGTGTCCCCATCAGATACAAACAGCTACCGCGTGGAGAAGCCGATCAGCATTACGGCCACCCCGGAGAGCGGGTACGAATTTGCCGGTTGGACGGTCACAGAGGGTGATGTAACAATTGAGAACCCGGGCAGCCCGGCTACCACCGCGACCCTGCATAATAGCAACAGTACGATTACCGCAAACTTTAAATCCGGCGCTGAGTTGGTATTTACCGTACGTGCCAGTGCAAATAAAATTGTATCGATGCCGGTTCTGGGTTCCGGTCCTTATATTATCGATTATGGAGATGGTACAGTAGCCCAAGAGGTAGACCTTCGTGCTCCCGGATATACCCAATATCCAGGCAGTTACCATACATACTCAGCAGATGGGGAGTACACTGTTACAATCAAGGGACCGGCTGCTACTGCTTTTTCATTTAGAGGTACACGTAACAGTGATCTTCAGTATACAAATCCCTGTCCGGCAAAGTCTATTTTAAAGAACACGATTGATATAAGTTGTGTAACGTCACTGGAGAATGCTTTTAGCGGAATGAAATCATTGGAAAGCATAGAATGTGATTTGTTTGAAAGTTGTAAAGGAAGAGTGACAACCTGCGCTAATATTTTTGATCAATGTACAAATTTGCATACCATTTATAATGGATTGTTTGAAGGCTTTGATAAATGCACTGATTTCTCTTTAGCATTCCATTACACAGCCCTAAATTCTATTCCTGCCAATACATTCAGGGGATGTTCCTCTGCCGTAAAGTTTAATTCTACCTTCTCGGCTATACCTAATATTTTATCAATTCCGGCAGGATTGTTTGATGATTGCGTAAATGCGCAAGAGTTTGCTTCCACTTTTGAGCTGCTGAACATAAGTACGGTCCCCGAACGTTTATTCGCAAAATGCGTAAAGGCGACTTTTTTCAGGGGAACTTTCCGGCAGTCCCATGTTACTACTGTACCCGGTAATGTTTTTGAGAATTGCAGGGCGATTGAAAATGTATCCTCTTGCTTTGAGAACTGTTCCTGGATAACATCTTTGCCGGAAATGTGGAATACCTCCCTCTATCCCAAAATAAAGGCTTATAATGCATTTGCGAAAAATTGCAATAAGGCCTCTAATTACAGTGCTGTACCGGCCGCCTGGAAGTAGTAAATAGCACGACAGGAGGTTGCAACGACGATAGAAGGCATAAAAGGTAAGTTTTGACGCACTCTCTTTAAGTAAAAGAGTGCCATGCCATAAATCATCATAAATAATGAAGCCCCGGTGCATCACTGCAGCGGGGACTTCTCCACCTTAAATTCATTTTATGCCAAATGAATTACATTATATTTTGCTTACTTCAGTTGATTATCTGTTGTAAATATAGTCATATTTTCTATTTTTGTTGCCAACTTTGGGGCATTATTCTTATAAAATTCGTTGTTTCATCCCATATGTATCCTTCACCGTAATTGCGATTGAATAAATAATCAGCATCACAACGAAGTAAAACCCATTCACCAGAACCTTCAGCTTTCCAGTACAAGTGTATAATAGGGCTTGCATATCCAATACCTCCATGCTTAGGTTCTAATCGCCTTTCCGGAAACTGGCAACTCATAATGCCCTTCCAAAAACGGGTTCCTACCGGAACATTAACCGATACACGGCCTACTTCATCTCTCCACTGATCATCATTAATAGCACCTTCTTTTTTGTCACTTGGCCGATACGAGTTGGACTTCAGCTTGAATTCCCTCTCCCAGACCGCTTTTATTTCGCCTCTCAGGGCTTTTTCTCCCTTATTGGATAAAGTATATACCAGATTCCATGAGGTCTCGTCAGGGACGGGATATACAAGAATTGAGGTATATCCCTGTCCTTCCACCTCCATCATGCGCAATGCCGGCAGATCATCCGGTGCGGGTGCTTTGACTTCATAGAGCCACTCCCAATCCGTACTGCCGTGATCATAATCCGCTGCCCTACACCACATGGTTTCTCCTTTCCTGCGGAACAACGGAACGAGCTGGTATGTTCCCGGCACGGAGGTGATGTAGCACTGGATGCGCTTGCCATCCCATCCACCATTCGTCTTGATGTCAATCGGCTGGAACTTTTCCACAATTTCATTCGTACCCTGTTTCATGAACACGAAACGCATTTCACCTTCCGAAGTGCCGCACCAGGGGTAATAGAATGTCCCGAATACCTTGCCTTCATTCTGGTAGCAGTCATATCCGTACTCCGTATAATTGGGCCAGATGGTAAACTCGTAATCTTCCGGATTCGGATTGAGTATAATATCATCGGTCTTGCCATACTGTCCCCAATACTCGACATCGATATCCACCTGCTCTTTATTGACCGGCGCATTGTAGTTTCCTGTCATCTTCAGGGTATAGGTGTATTTCATGCCGGCTTTCCATTCATGCTGTATGGGAAAAGTGTACGTGTGCTTTTGCCCGTCGATGACAAAGCTGACAGAAGCCGCCTGTTCTTCATAAGAGGATATTGGAATCATGATGGCATCGACAATGACGGGATTTTCGTCATTGAGCATGTAGTTCCCCCCGACTTTTACCGAACCCCGGCCGTGATTATAATCTTTTGTAACCGCTCCGGTCAGGGCGTCGACTGTTCCTGATGTAAATATACCGGCGAATGTCATGTCCGAGACAAGCCCGGTGCCCATATATTCGTTTTTCATCAGCCGCACACGTACCAGTGTCATGGCGTGTTGCATCATCAGGCTGGCCGTCGGTACATCCTTGGTCACTTTGGCCGTTCCGTACAGGATGTCATTTTGGGCTGCCAGATCGAAAGGCACGCTCTTGAAATCGGTCACTTCCCGGTTATATGGCAGGTATGCCACCACATCGGCGTCCGCTTCCACCGGCACATCCTGTCCGGCATTCCATACTTTCCCATCAAAAAGATAGGAGGCGTTTTTTATACCTGCTGCTTCATCTGTCTGACTTGTTCCGACAAAGACTCCCATTTCATGGCCGGGAGCAAAAGCCTCTATGATTCCCCTGGTCTGCTGCATGTCCTGCAGCGATGCCGTGATGCCCAGCTGTATCTTTGCAGGCTCTTCCGGCTCCTCCGGTTCTTCACCCGGCTCGTCCTTATCCCCGGGATTCACCACCGGTGGCACGGATTCCGGTATCAGTTCATCCGGACCGCATGAGAAAAGCGTACAGGTAAGCGAGGCGAGCAATATATATCTAAATATTTTCATTGTTTTACTTTTTACAAAATCCAGTGTTTTACTTTTATTTGAAGTTACTTCTTTATGCGTTTTTAAATTTTACTTTTCGACATATTCCCGCCAGAAGCCTTCTAACTTGTCACGGTCAAGCGTACCGTCTTCCCTGACGAAACATTCTATCATCGTTTCAAGCAGTGTCTTGACTCCCCTGCAGCGATGGTCCGAAGCGAACGTCCGTAACTCCCATTTCAGATCTTCCGTCAGTGCAACGGTCTGGTTCGTTTTGGGTGATGTTTTTCCTGTCATACCTTTTTCTTTTCCCAGGGTTTCTCCCACCATGTTTTCCAGGGATATTCCTTTCGATGTAAAGTCTTTCATAATCCTGCCTTTCTTCTATTTATTTATTTTTTTAATTCTGCCCAGGAACTCCTTGACCAGCTCCCTGTAGTCATCAGCCCCGTTTGACGAAGGCGCATAGTCAAATATGCTCTGTGCCTTGTATTGTGCCTCTCCCAAGGCAACATTGCTGCGTATTACCGTTTCAAAGACACCATCTCCCAAACTTCTTACCAGACTCTCCCTGATATCCACATCCAGCTTTCTCCTGGCATTGTACTTGGTCATAAAGTATCCGAGTATCCTGACTTCGGCTCCCAGCTTCCTTTTGAGCAGTCCGATGATATAGTGTATCTTTTCAATTCCTTTCATGGCGAAGTAATTCCCGTCCGTAGGTATGATCACGTAATCACTTGCCATCAGCGCGTTCTGCGTGATGATCCCCAATGATGGCGGACAGTCGATAAGTATGTGGTCATACTTCTCTTCCAGTCCCTTTACTATTTCCCTGAAAAGGAATTCCCTTCCGGGTGTGGTGTACATGATCACTTCCGTAGCCGCCAGATCCAGGGAGGCCGGCAGTATGTCCACCTTCTCCAGCCACTTTTGCGGCTTTAACTTCGGCGGAGTGTCCTGCATACAGTCCTGTAGCGCACTCTCGAGCAGAACCTCCCGGGGAAGACTTGCCATTTCCTCCCCGAACGCTGCCATTGTCGTATTCGCCTGCGGATCCGCATCGATAATGCAGACCCTTTTCTTATGCATCCGTGCGATCCCGGCTGCCAGGTTCAGCAGCGAGGTTGTCTTTGCGACACCTCCCTTATGGTTCACACATGCTGTTGTAATTGTTTTCATACGTTTGCATCTCCTTGATTATTACGCTACAAAGGTAGCTGTTTTTGGGGAGGTGACCAAACATTTTGCCATGTTTTACTTTAATAGTATTTAGCTTTAAATACATTTAAAAACATAATACTTTAATAGTAATCATGTATGTGTGGTGTATTATACTATATTAGTAATATACTCTTTAAAGTAGAATACTTAGTTAAATAACGTATTTCTTTCATGGGAAAAGCTACAGCGCAATAAAATTGCAACCATGTGTTATATCTTGCGGTCTTTAAAGATATAGAGCCATATGAAAGCAGGAATTTCCAGGGGATTTTAATCGGGAAGAGCAGTTCGAGAAAAAAGCCCCCGGCCTGTTAAAAAGCAACGCCAATCACTCATTAACATACAGATGCGCATCACCGCACGACCGGGGGCAAAGACCCTCGTCGCGGAATGCGCTTTTTATCTGTATATGAATGATTGGCTTTGCAAAGATAAAAAAATATTCGCTATGACACTGTTTGAGATTCTAAATTTTAATAGGGAAGTCCTGGAACGTCTGGCCGGTATGGGCTTCAAACCGGATGACTATAAGTACATCGACCTGTATAAGGAGTATGAAAGGATGCGCTGCCAGGGTGATAAAGTGACGTATTGTGTTGCGGTTCTTTCCAACCGGCACGGCGTTTCCGAACGCAAAATCTATGAGATCCTGGGAAGGTTCAAAAAAGAGTGTACGTTTCATGCAGTATAACTCCGGTCTTTTTTTTGCTTTCATGGGAAAAACTTAAGAATTTTGCTGCCCGGAAATACAAACACATATATTACACGACAAAATGATTATGAAAAAGGAAAAGACTTACTCCCGTGCTCCGCTTCCTTTCGTGGGACAGAAGCGCATGTTCGTATCGGAATTCAAAAAGATACTGAAACATTTTGATGACAAAACGATATTTGTCGACCTGTTCGGCGGCTCCGGCCTGCTCTCACACATCACCAAGCGTGAAAGGCCGGATGCGGTGGTCATATACAATGACCATGACAACTACCGCGGACGTCTGGAAAACATCGGCCGGACCAATACCCTTCTGGGAGATCTCCGTAAAATAGTCGGGATATATCCCCACAATCAGAAGATTACCGGAAAAATGCGCGAAGCTTTCCTTGAACGCATCCGCCTGGAAGAGACAACCGGTTTCGTGGACTATCTCACCCTCTCCACCTCCCTGCTGTTTTCCGGAAAATACGCACAAAACATGGAGGAACTTGAACACTTGTGTTTTTATAACAAGATACGTCAGGCTGACTACCGGTGTGACGGCTATCTGGACGGGCTTGAGGTAGTCTGCTACGACTATAAGGAACTGGCAGAGACCTATAGGGTCCTTCCGGGAGTGGTCTTTCTGGTTGATCCCCCTTACATGGGAACAGACATCAGTACGTACCGGATGGACTGGAAGCTGGGGGATTACCTGGATGTCCTGCCGGTACTGAAAGGACACCCGTTCGTTTATTTCACCTCCTCCAAATCCCCCATATTGGATTTCTGCAAATGGATGGAGGAACATCCCGGAACAGGCAATCCTTTCAAGGGGACCGGCCGCTCTGCAATTACCGCACGGATGAATTACAACTCCTCATATACCGATATCATGCTTTACAACAATATGGCTTGTACTGCCTGACAAGCTATAGACGCCACCTTAAATTCTTCTTTAGTGGATGCTCCGGATCACAATCGGGGTATCCGCTTGTATTTGTGTATCACAATAGGATGGTTTCCGGTAATTTTCAATAAAGTTCGGAAACATGTGCCCGTTATTATAAAAATTGCCTACATTCGCATTTTTAAATTAAGATGAAGACCTGGAAATAATCACTTTGTAGAATATGAAAAGAATACTTACACTGATATTGTCGTTTTGTTGCCTGCTTTCTTTTGTAAGCTGCGAAAAAAAGGAAATTGCCGACACTTTTGAAGCAAACATCCGGAAACTTCATGGAGATTACAGGCTGACTGATATCCATTGGCCCGGCCTGGCAGTTGACCTGAACCATGACGGTATAGGGCACTGGGCGCTATTATATGAATTCCAGAATAAGATCGGCTATTATGAGCCTGACTATACCGCCAGCGTATCTGACGGCATGGTATTTTCTCACGATGAAACCTGGGCAAGGCCTGCAACCGCATTCAATCTGACCATTCCATGTCCGCGTTATATTGTCTCAGAGGGGAAATGGGTATGCTCAGGAATCCATGGCATCCAGGTTACTTTGCGTGCTGATGTGGATTCCTTCAGTCTGCAGTCAAATTGCAGCAGGATATTTCCCGCATACAATGACCGGGATGACGTTTTCCTGGCCAACATCAAAGATATCAGCCTGGTTGTCCTGTCATATGATGCCGCGTCATTCAGAATCGGCGTGCATTGCACACTCCCTTACGACCGTCCTGACGGAACACAGGAGCTGAACGAGAATTATTTGTATTACGAGTATTCAAGGTAGCGGGGCCCATTCCCCTGAAAATCGGACCGGCACTCCCGGCCTCCCTTCCGTTTATAATTGATATGGGCAGGCCGGCTATAGCAAACTGTTGATTCTTTTATTAAAATTATCTTTTTCTTTATCCAATTTCTGTTGTAAAGTAACAATCGCCTTATTGCAATATTCAACCAGCCCGTTCTGTTTGCTTATGTGAAAATACTCCACATAATAGTTCATCAGGTCATTTACCGGAATGGTGAGCTTGGATGTTCCGTTCGCAAGCTCGTTAACAATCTGCTTTCTTATGGCATTTGAATACATGCTATAGAACCGCACGTTTATGGGGTATTCGGGATTATTTGTCGGTGTAAGTATGATACCCAGGTTACTTGCTATGAACTTACCGTTCACATAATGGCTTCTACCCAACGATCCGCCGACCTGTACCGCGGACACTTTCCTTTCCATGCTCCTTGTACGCGAATGAGATTATCAAGCTCAGGCTGCCATTGCACGGCTGACCAGGAATGCGGCATTCCGCTATAAGGCCTATCTTGAACAGATTGACTATGCCACAAACAGGGGGCTGGAGCGCAATCAGATGGAACGCCTCGCCACCCTTGATTTTGTGCATAAAGGACAGAACCTTTTTATCACAGGTTCTTCAGGAACGGGGAAAAGCTATCTGGCTTGTGCGCTTGGTCACGAGGCATGCAAGAGGGGATTCCGCACTTTATATGCCAATGCCCCAAAACTGCTTGGCGCACTGAAAGTGGCCAAGGTCAAAGGTACACAGGAAACAGAACTCAAGAAGATCGAGCGCTGTCAGTTGCTCATTCTTGACGACTTGTTCCTTGTACCTCTTGATGCCAAGGAACGTCCCATACTGCTCGAAATTATTGAAGACAGGCATGAACGAAAATCCATCATCATAACTTCGCAGTATCCATCGTTCAATTGGTATGACATGGTAGGTGACCCGACAATAGCAGATGCCATCCTTGACCGCATCATTCACACGGCTCATACCATAGAATTATACGGTGAAAGCATGCGTTAGTTAAGATCTAAGAAAAACTGAAAAGTATAAAATAAAATTACCCCTCCCATCACCAGGATTTTAAAGGGTCAATCATATCGCGGCCAAGGGTGGTAAATCCTATTTGCCCAAAAGGGGCAAAGTAAAGTGGCTTTTCCAGTTCCCAAAGTTTCATGAAAACATCGAGTACGATCTTTTGTGACCATTCTTCGTGATGGGTATAGTAGTAAGCAATGCGGAACAGGCGGTCGTACGTCATATCATAGAATTCTCGGAAAGCAGACTGGGAGTCCTGCTCGCTCATTTTCCGTAGATATCTTCTGACTTCCTGTTCTGTCATATTGTCTTTTCATGTAATTAGTGGACAAAGGTAAGAGTTTCAATCCAAATATCCATCATTTCTCTGACATCCTAACTTCACATTATTGTAGCGTAGTTGAAATCTGTAGCTCCCATCTTTGCGCCTCGAAAGGATTCTTAATTTATTTTATCAATTGAACAGTATGAAAGTGAAAAGATGTTTTTTAGAATGGAGTTTGGTAAGCAGGCGTTTTGCCGTTGCCCTTACCTTTGTATTAGAGGGAGGGATGTTGCTTGCTGCTAATCTAATTCCAGTGAAAGGTGTAGTAAAAGACACCTCAGGAGAACCGCTGGCCGGCGTTACGGTGAGAATCAAAGACGGAAAGTCGGGAACAATCACTGATGTGAACGGGTATTTTGTCTTGGATGTAGAAAAAGGAAAAAAACTGTTGTTGAGCTATATCGGATATTCAGAAACAGAAGTACTGGTAAAAGATGATCAGCAAATGCAGATCGTACTTAAGGAAGATGTGCAACAGTTGCAGGAAGTGGTGGTCGTAGGTTACGGTACGGCAAAGAAAGTAAATTTGGTGGGTGCTGTGGACCAGATTGATAGCAAGCGGATTGCAGAGCGCAGCAACAGTAACATTTCCCGTTCGTTGCAAGGCATGGTACCGGGACTGAACATTACATTCAGTGACGGTAAACCTTCGCGTACGCCATCCATCAATCTTCGTGGAACAGGAAGTATTGGTGCGGGTGGTAGTGCCCTTGTGTTGATAAACGGAGTGGAGGGTGATCTCAACTCGGTGAATCCAGCGGATGTGGAAAGTGTATCTGTATTGAAGGACGCTTCTTCGGCTGCTATCTATGGTGCACGTGGTGCTTTCGGCGTGATATTGGTAACTACTAAGAACGCTACTGCCGGAAAGACGAAAATCAATTATAACGGAAGTTTCTCCATGCATCAGCGTACGGTGAAGACAGAAGATGGTATCGTTAGTAATGGTTTGCAGTGGACCGATGGCTGGTATACGGCTTATTTGGAAGGTCAGGAGGCGCCTCCGGGAGGTATCAATAATGTATTTAAGTATTCTACCGACTGGTATAATGAATTGGTAAGACGCGATGCCGATCCTTCACTGGATAAAGTGCGTGTCAATGATAAGGGGGAATATGAATACTTTGGTAATACTAACTGGCTGGATATCATTTATAAAGATCAGAACTATTCCACTGAACATAATGTCAGCATTAGTGGGGGAAATGAACGTGCCCGGTATTATGTGTCAGGACGTTACTACAATCAGGATGGCATTTACAATGCCGGAGACGAAAAGTATACGCAGTATAATATCCGTTCAAAAGGAGAAATACAAATCAATAAATCTCTTTTGTTGGAGAATAATACGGATGTCATGATTTTCCGTTCCCACCAGCCTATGGTGATGTACGACCGTCAGAATATAACCCGCCAGGCACAACATCAGGGATATCCGGTGACTATGGAGAAGAACCCCGATGGTACTTGGACCGAGGCAGCCGTATATATCGGATGGGCAGGTTTTGTAGAAGGAACTTCCTGGCAAAAGGACAATAAACTGGATGTACGCAATACGACGACCTTAACGTATACACCTATAAAACAGCAATTGATCTTCAAAGGTGACTTTACTTATTACAGCAGCAAGTCTACTCGGCTAAGAGCCGAGAACCAGTACAATTACTATACGGGACCGGAAATAATGGGAACTCGTAATACATTCAGTTCTCTGGAAAATATGGATTATAACAGGGAATATATATCAAGCAATATTACTGGTAACTATATTCCTAAATTTTCTAATTCCGATCATTACCTAAATGTACTGTTGGGCTGGAATCTTGAGCACCAGGATTATAAAACGATACAAACTTATCGCCGTGGTCTGATTAGTGCCACTAAGCCGAGTTTTGCTCTTATGGATGGTGATTATTATACTACGGGACAAGGCGGAAATGAGTGGGCTTATGTGGGTTTCCTCTATCGTTTGAACTATAATTATAAGAGTCGTTACCTGGCAGAAGTAAGTGGACGTTATGATGCCTCTTCCAAGTTTCCCGAGAATCAACAGTGGGGATTCTTCCCTTCCGGATCACTGGGCTGGCGTATTTCTGAGGAGCCTTTTATGAAATCTACCCGCAATTGGCTGGATAACCTGAAGGTCCGTGCTTCCGTCGGTAGCCTAGGCAACGGTAATGTAAGTCCTTACCTCTATCTTTCTACAATTCCCATTAAGAAAACCTCTGTTATTCTGGGGGATGCATTGCAGACGTATGCCACTACTCCGAATATCGTTCCCAACAGTCTGACTTGGGAGAAATCGACAACTTATGATATTGGGCTGGATGTTGATATGCTGTCTAACCGTTTGTCGATGGTGTTCGACTACTATCAACGCTATACAACGGATATGTATACAGTAGGTCCTACTTTACCTGCCGTACTGGGAGCCGCTACGCCTAAGGGTAACAATGCAGAGATGAAAACCAAGGGCTGGGAACTTTCGGTCATGTGGCGTGACAACTTTACACTGGCTAATAAGCCATTTAATTACAGTGTAAAAGCTATGTTGTGGGATAACCGTACTTGGGTTACTAAATTCAATAATCCTACGAAACTACTCTCCACTTATTATGAGGGACAGGAGATCGGTACTATCTGGGGATATCATATCGAAGGATTATTTAAAGATCAGGCTGAAATAGATGCTCATGCAGACCAGTCCAAACTAAAAGTATCCGCTACGAATATTCTGAAACCGGGTGATTTGAAATTTGCCGATCTCGATAAGAGCGGTACGGTGGATAATGGTCAGAATACATTGGATGATCACGGTGACCTGAAGGTTATCGGAAACACTACGCCTCGCTATCAGTTCGGTCTCAATTTGAGTGCCAACTGGAATGGTATTGGCATCTGTGCTTTCTTTCAGGGTGTAGGCAAGCGAAACTGGTATCCGCATCGCGAGTCAGCTTTCTTCTGGGGGCAATATGACCGTCCTTACAGCTATATGCTGAAGGAGCATACCGGAAATAATGTATGGACAGAAGAAAACCAAAACACTGATGCTTATTGGCCCCGCTACCGCGGCTATCTGGCGAATGGTTCTACAAAGGCGCTGGGTATCCAGGCCAATGACCGCTATTTACAGAATATAGCTTATGTCCGTTTGAAGAATCTTCAGATAGATTATACTTTTAATAAGAAGTTTTGCGATAAACTGCACTTGCAGGATTTGAAGATTTACCTTGCTGGTGAGAATCTGTTGACATGGACACCGCTGAACAAGCATACCAAAATGTATGACCCCGAAGGTATCAGTGCCGGTGATGCAGATTTCCGTTCTACTGCCAATACTGATGGAGACGGATATGGTTATCCTATTTTGAGCAGTTATACAATCGGTATTAATGTAACCTTTTAACACAGAAGATGAGTATGAAAAAATATTGGTTGATAGGTCTGTATGCTTTGGCTCTGACCTCTTGTGATAGTTTTTTGAATTGTGAGCCCGAGAACAGTTTTTCTTCCGAAGGCTTTCTGGAGTCGGAATCGGATTTACGGCTTTATACAAATGGTTTTTTACAAAGTTTCCTGCCCAGCGAAGAAACAATAGCTTGGGGTGGCGACCAGTATGCAGATTTTTGTGCAACCCGTTCGTCCACTACTTTTTTGATCGGTGACACGTGGGATGATACCCAACAAGGCGGTTGGGGGACCGGTGACTGGGGAGATCTGCGACAAATTAATTATTTTCTCGATAATCTGCCTAATGCTAAAGGCAAAGTAACGGACGCCATTTATTTACATAATGAAGGTGTAGGACGTTTTTGGCGTGCTTATTTCTATTATGGTATGGTCAGAACGTTCGGTGATGTACCCTGGTATGAAACGACATTGGATGTGGATAATAGAGATGAACTATACAAACCACGTGATAAGCGTGAGGTTGTTATGGATAAGATATTGGAAGATCTCGATTTTGCCTGTACCAATTGTTCCATGGATAAGACCTTGACAGAAAGTAGCACATTGATAACGAAATGGGTGGCATTAGCACTCAAATCTCGTATCTGTCTGTTTGAGGGTACCTACCGTAAATATCATGCGGAGTTAGGACTGCAAAACTCGGCTGAAAAGTTTTTGCGTGCTTCTATTACCGCATCCGAAGAACTGATGACAAAAGGTCCCTATAAATTACTGAATACGGGAGAGGTGGAGACACAGTATCGTTCTCTGTTTACTTCGGAAGAACTGAATACAACGGAAGTAATCTGGGGTATTGCTTTCAAAAAAGATTTGCGTATGCACTCCATTACCTGGAAATTATTCTCAGCCTCATTTGGGGCAAACTGGTCATTGGTACGGCCTTTTGTGAATATGTATCTGATGCGCGATGGTAACCGTTTTACCGACCGTACGGATTATGCTACCATGCAGTATATGGATGAGTTCCAGAATCGTGATTGTCGCTTGATGCAAACAGTTATTTCACCGTCTTACCAGCGAAAAATCAGTGGTACGGTGAAGCCAGATGCACCTAATTTCTCTATGACATCCACCGGCTATCAGCTTATTAAATGGGCTATAGATGACGATGTGCATGTAGGAAAGGCTACGTCCAATAACTCTATTCCTATTTTTCGTTATGCGGAAGTGTTGCTGAATTATGCAGAAGCGAAAGCGGAATTAGGAGAATGTGATGAAACGGTGTGGAATGCTACGGTCAAACCATTACGCGAACGTGCCGGAGTAGAAGGGAAGATTCCTGCAACCTATGACCCGTATGTAGCCGCTTACTTTAAAAATCAAACAACGGATAAATGGGTGCTGGAAGTACGTCGTGAACGTGGTGTGGAGTTGGCTTTTGAAGGAGTTCGTTATGATGATATCATGCGTTGGAAACAGGGAGACCTGATTGAAAATGTATGGCAAGGTATTTACATTCCCCAGAAAGGCGAAGCGTATGACCTGAACGGCGATGGTGTAAAAGATGTAGCTGTGGTGGATAAAGAACCGCCAGCCGGTGAGAAGATTAAGGGCGTACAATATGTGGTAATTGGTAAAACCAATCGTTTGTCCGAAGGTGATCACGGATATATTGAATTTGGCTTTAACCAGGGACGTAAATGGGATGATAAAAAATACTTGCGTCCGATACCGTTGACGGCTACTCAGATAAATCCGGCTTTATTGCCTCAAAACCCAGGTTGGTAATAGTAACTTTAATGATAAAAATAAATAGATAACATGAAAGTAAAGAAAGTATTAGTATGTACGTTCCTTTTGGCAACCTGCCTGATGAATGCACAGGCGCAACGCCGGAATGAAATTCTGGTTCCCGATTTAGATGGATACACTACTTTGAAGTGCGATTTCCATATGCACACTGTTTTCTCTGATGGTCTGGTTTGGCCTACAGTACGTGTAGATGAGGCTTATCGCGAAGGATTGGATGCTATTTCTCTGACAGAACACATCGAATATCGTCCTCATAAAAAAGATGTTGTGGCAGATCATAACCGTTCGTTCGATCTTTGTCAGAAGCAGGCTGAAAAGCTGGGGATACTTTTAATCAGAGGCAGCGAGATTACTCGTCCGATGGCTCCCGGACACTTTAATGCCATTTTTCTTGCTGACTCCAATCCATTGGAACAAAAAGAGTATAAAGACGCTTTCAATGAAGCCAAAAGGCAGGGAGCATTTATCTTCTGGAATCATCCTGGATGGGCTGCCCAGCAACCGGATACTACTAAGTGGTGGCCCGAGCATACAGAACTCTATAATGAAGGTTGTATGCATGGCATTGAAGTAGCAAATGGCCCTCTGTATATGCCCGAAGCCATTCAATGGTGTTTGGATAAGAATCTGACAATGATTGGTACTTCTGATATTCATCAACCCATTCAGACTGATTATGATTTCTCTAAAGACGAGCATCGTACCATGACATTCGTCTTTGCGAAAGAACGTTCCTTGAAAGGCATCCGTGAAGCATTGGAGAATCGCCGCACTGCTGCTTATTATCGAGAGTTGGTGATTGGACGTGAAGACTTGCTCCGTCCATTCTTTGAAAAATGTGTAGAAATAGAAGAGATCAGCCGTAATGAGAAAGGAGTGACACTCTCTATAACCAATACTACGGATTTAGTCCTGAAACTGAAGAAGACGGCACATGATACTTCTCTGGTCTATTTTCGGGATATGACGCTGAAGCCGCATACACGTTATAGTGTCCGTATCGGATTTGATAATGGCATCAAAGGAGGAGATATGAATTTTGAAGTGACGAATTTTATAGTGACTCCTGATAAAGGATTGGAGTATACTATTTCTCTGTAAGAAAGATTTTTCTTGTTAAGTTGCCCGGTCTTGAAATATATCAGGATCGGGCATATTGTATATGTAATTATTCTATTTCCAAGAGGGCGCTCATGATACCGTCTGAGACGAAAATGCCCTCTCTGGTTAGCTTTAACCGATCGTTATGCAACTTTAATTTCCCATTTTCCAGATAAGGTTTGGCTTGTTCCGAACAATATTTCCAAAGTCGGTCACCGAACTTACTGTTCAGCTCTTCTGTGGATATTCCCCACATTGTGCGCAGACCTGTGATGATGTATTCATTGTAGCGGGTTTGTGTGTCCAGTTGTTCTGTTTCGTGTTGTCGTTGCCCCTGTTCTACAGATGAAAGATACTGATTTAGTGAAGCTATATTTCATTCGCGCGAGTCTCCATCAAAGGAATGTGCGGACGGACCGCATCCCAGATAAGGGATACCTTGCCTATAAGAAGTATTGTATCGGGAATACATTCTAGGTTTGCAGAAGTTAGAAATCTCATAATGCTCGTATCCGGCAGCAGAAAGAGTGTCTATCAATGTGGAGAAGAAGTTCAGACTACTGTCCTCGTCCACTTGAAATACAGAGTGTTGTTGCAGCATTTTGTAAAGAGGGGTACCTTCTTCGTAAATCGGATGATAAGCGGAAATATGCTCCACGTTAAGACTGACAGTTTGCTGTAAATCCTGTGCCCAGCGTTGGTCAGTTTCTCCGGGCAAACCATAAATCAGATCGATGCTGATATTTTGAAAACCTGCTTGCCGACAGCGTTTTACTGCTTCTATTGCTTCTATGGAACACATGCATTGCCAATTTCTATATGCATCCCTGTAATTCGTTCTAATTCACGTTTGTATCTCGTAATCCGCTTCTCGAGTAATACTTTTTCATCTATACCTACTTTTTCCGGATTATAAGGTGTCTGGTTTGCAACCATGGCAAAGAATATCTCGGTGACCTTGTGGGCAGTGGCAATGACTGCGGCTTTACCTCCGGCTCTTGAACGTATCCTGCGGTAGAAGTTTCCCAGTTGATTCTTTGCGTTGGCGAGTGAAGAAGCGACACTACGAAAAATCAACCCGACATCGTTTCGACGATGTGGTACGTGACTTGATATCCTTTTTCCTCCTGATATCTTGGTGTTCGGTGCGATGTTGCATCAACTGTAGAACTGTTTGGAGGATGGGAATTCTGGGTAAAGTCGCGTCCTAACTCGCTCATCAGTTCAAGTACTATCAGATGGCTTATGCCGGGTATCTCAAAAACATTCACTTCCCACATGTCATATGCCTTTCTTTCCACATCGAAGCCCACGGTTCGTTTTCGTTTGTGGTAGTCACGACGTTTTTTTGTCGGACTGTATGACGGCCTCCCTGCTTCGGCAACCTCCGTACGATAGTTTTCCATGAGTTTTTCCAGTTCCGTATCACATCGGTCAAGTTGGGTGCAGAAATGTTTGAAAGTGTCATAGTTTTGCCTGAGGACAAACACGAGGTCTTCTTCCCAGTTACCCTCAAGAGCCTTGGCTATTTCCCCTTTCGGGGTCTTGCACTGGAGGTCGGCCATGTCTGCAAGTTTATCAGGATTACGTTCTCCTGCAAGAATGGCTTCGATGATACGTATACCGGATTTTCCGGTAATGTCAGACAAAACAAGCGTAAGTTTTATCTTCATCTGCTGCATGGCTTTCTGCATACGTAGAACTACGCTTGAGGCTCACGGGAGAGAGTATCACGATGGCGGGTGAGTGTCCTCATCCGTTTGGCGTCGTTGTGCAGCTGAAAACTTGTCTTGAGCAACCCGTACTGGTGCAGCAACAGCAGCCATTCGGCATCCGACTCGTCGGTTTTCCTCTCTGTTATGTTTTTTATGTCCCTTGCGTTGGTTAATACAACATCCAGTCCGTCATCTTGCAGTCGGCAGAACAATGGTATCCAGTAAACACCGGTGGATTCCATTGCGACTGTTTTTATACCACATTCTCTAACCCATTCCAATATGGCGTGTAGGTCAGATGTGTATGCACCGAAGGCTCGGTTGTTATCTTTGGCACGATCCATCGGTACACAAACTTGCATAATTCTTTATCGTTTGTAATAATAGCGACTGAAGGAAGGAATTCCCTAGTGTAGATTTATAAAATTAACTTCTATTAAGAAATCCACCCTTTATTGATTGGGTTCATAAAACAGAGCCAAGTTAAGATAGGGAGGTAGTCTTTGAGGGCAGCACGAAGTTCTTTAAGGGCCTTGTTCATGTGATAATCTACCCCTTTGACCGAGATGCCCAGAGTTTGGGCAATTTCCTTTCCCGATTTATTTTCAAAACGGCTCATAATGAATACCTTTTTGGTTTGTTCCGATAATTGGTTGAGGGTTTTCATTACGATAGATTTGATTTCCTGTGAGAAAATATAACTGGGATTACAGCCTTCCAAGTTTGAGATTCGGATAGCTAGTTCGCGCTGTTTCCATTGTATAAGATCATCTTTGGTATCTTCCCGTCGTACTTGTGTTTTGAGATAATCCAACGATTTATGTTTCACGATGGTGATAAGGAGAGCCATGGGATTATCAACCGATTCCACCTTCATGGTTTCGAGCAGTTGCAGGAAGGCGTCCATAGTGATGTCTTCAGAAGCTTGCTTATTGCGCACATAAAAGCATGCAAAGTTGCAAACCTTATTAAACGAACTTTTATACAAAAGATTGAATCGTTCCACTTCCGAAAGGCTACCATGTGTCGACATTCTATGTATTTTTAAGATAAACAATTCGCAAAAATAGTTTTTTTTGCAAAAGTAACAATCTGACTGCATATTTCTTTCAGTATCCATTCTTAACTAGAGGAAAGTAGTATTACCTCCTAAAAACGTTTACATGTATATGCCTTTTCCCCATTGTTTATTATTCGGTGATATCAAGCGGCTGACAATTGAAGCTGTTGCGATGCCAATCATTGGGGGCGCTCACAAAATTTTTTCTTATAACAATATATATTACATTTTTGTATAGAATATGATTCAATCTAGGATCCACAACAGTTTGGAAAAACGATCGCGAATTGTAGAATAATAAAAAGATACCATAAAAAATATCATTAGGCAGTAAGTTCAGTACCTTGCCGTTTTTTGTGTCCGGCCGGATAGGCTCAGGCATTTTTTATTATCAGCCAATTACAGAAAACTGTTCTAACGATAAAAATGCTCCTTTCCTGAGAAAAAACGCATGTCGCAATATAATTGCAACGAACCGCCGTATCTTGCCCCCGAAATCATAAATGTATAACCCCAAACAAACCATGTTATGTTGAATGAAAACAACCGGTCCTCGGACCGGATCCTGACCGAGAGGATCCTGGACGATCCAGACATGATCCTGAAAATTGAGAATCCTTCTCTGAAGCAGCAGATGGCTGCCGTACAGAAGAAACCTGAGCTGATCGCCAGCTTGCCGCTTGCGGGAGAAAAGGTGCAGCTTGCGGCGGTTATCGCCTGCCCAGAAAGCATCCTGCTTGTAGATACTCCCGCACCTGCCGCCTGCTTCATGGCCGTGGAACGGATGCTCAAGGAGGAACTTCTTCCCGTGCCGGGTGTTCTGAATGCGGCAAGGGAGTTGATACTGCAGATGAAGAAGGATAAAGCCGATGGAAGATCAAGCGGAGCCGCCATTGAGAAATTCCTGGATGAAGTCAAACCCATTAAAAACTAATCGTCATGCCTACCATTTTAGAACGCCTGACCGCATTGTTCAGCCGGGATATGCAGGCCGTACTCCGCAATCCGCGTGCCATCAGTATGATTGAGAATCCTTCCATACGGGTCCAGATGGCTGCCATCCGGAGGGATAAAAGTGTCATCTGCTTTATAGACAAGCCGGTGGAAAAAGTACAGCTCGCTGCAGTCAGGAATGCACCACACAATATTCATTTCATCGCTTCGCCCGGTGAGAAGGTACAACTATCCGTCATCCGGCATAAACCGGGCTACATCGGTTTTATTTCCAACCCTACGGAAAAAGCGCAACTGACAGCCGTTGAAAGGAGGCCTGAATGTATCTCCCTGATAAATAAGCCTGCGGTAAAGGTACAGTTAATGGCTGTCCTGAAAGATCCGGCACATATTGCCTCCATCAAAGAACCGGCCGAAAAGGTACAGCTGGCAACCGTGCAGAAGAACCCGGAATACATCCGCCACATTGAATCACCTACGGTGAAAGTACAGCATATGGCTATCCAAGGCAACGCGGATACCCTGCGGCACATCAAGTCCCCGGCAGATACCGTACAGTTGGCGGCAGTCCAAGCCAAAGGAGAAACCATCAAGTATGTGTCCGAACCATCGGAGGCTGTACAGCTGGCCGCTGTCAGGAACAATCCAATGAATATCCGGTATATTGAGAACCCTACGGAAAAGGTTCAGCTGTCTGTCCTGCATGCCGACAGGGAGGCGGCTGCGCTTATCAGCTCTCCTTCAGAGGCAGTCAGGAAACAGGCTGAAGAGATGTACGGGCTGAAGCTGGAGAAGCCTGCGGACCGGGAAGCGGAGCCGTCATCCGAAGCGACGGAATCTTCCGCGACACGGCGCGCACCCAGAAAAAAGACCGAACAGAGTACGCAATCCACGCGAAAACCTTCCGCCAGGCAGGTTAAGACGGCAATAGAGAAGTTGGACAAGGACCTTCGGGAAATCCAGGAAATCCCGCAGGTTAAAAACAGGGATAAAAAACTTATCAAGGCCTTTGAGGAATTCAATTCATCCGCCGTCCCCGAAAAGAAAGGATGTGACGTGGAGAGTATCCTCAAGGACCTTCGCGGGAAGGGAGTCAAGGTGGAAGCCATGAAAGCTGAAGAGTGGCACTCCCTGATGAATGGAAAGGCCATCCGGCCCTCCCTTATATCCGGAGCGTCCAAGCCGGCCGCAAAGGGAGCCCCCTTCATGCTTACCAAGACTCCGGTCGGGTATGCGGTAAAAGCTGTGAATACGGTCAACAGCCTGACCCGGCAGGCCAGTGCCGACATGTAACGTACCAATGTACGACCGATAAAAACATGTTTTTTGAATTTACTTGTTTACTTGAGTCCTGCTTAAGTAAACAAGTATTTCTCTTTAATAACCAATCAAGTAACATACTTATTCTTTCATGGAATGGAACAAATATCCGAATATCTTTTCACAACCGAGGAACAGGCTGTCATAGCCCGCAGTAAGGCGGAAGGCAGTTACATGAAAGCTCCGAACGGACAGGCAACCAACCTGAATGAAAAGCAGTGGGCACAGGTACGTACCCGGGCATTCAGGGATTGGTTCGGGGATTGGGAGAACTGTCCGGATGAAGCATCAAAAGTCAGAGATGCCAATGGGGAACCTCTGGTGGTGTATCATGGAAGCCGAGAAAACTTTTACGAATTCAAGCGGTGGACAGACGGTCTTATAAATAGTGGGCATTTTTTCAGCCCGGACAGGAAGAACGCCTTAGGATATGGCGGCAACATCTATGATGTGTACCTGAACTTGCGCAATCCTTTGGAAGTGGATGCCCAAGGGGCAAATTTCTCCTCCATAGAATACGGCGGCGAGAAAGTGGCGGCATCCGATTTGGGCAATTTGGCGGAAATGGAAGGGTATGACGGGGTGGTGATTTCAGATGTGGCGGACAGTGCCGATATGGGTTCCGAAAATGACCGCACGGTGGATTATATCTCGTTTGCCGCCAACCAAATAAAATCCGCCAGCCAGAATACGGGCAGCTTCCTTGAGAGTCAGGATGACATCCGGTTTAGGGAGATCAGCCAGGATGACGGCGGCAAGTCTTTGGTTGGCCTGCATAATATCAGTGAGGAGAAGCTGCTTAAAGCCTTGAAGCTTGGAGGGCTTGCCAATCCCAGTGCCGCCGTGATCGATATAGCCAGGCAGTCACACGAAGAATACGGCGAGATCTCCCTTGTGTTGCCCTCTTCCATGATTGACAAACGCACCGGAAGGAATGCCGGAACATTCAGCGGAGACGCGTGGACACCCGTTTATCCGCAAATAGAAAGGCAGTTTTCCGGTGACGGCAGCGGGCGTGTCCGGGATGCCATTTCCAGGCTGCCGCAAGAGATGCAACCGGATGTACGCAGTGCCTGGAATAATTACATGGACGGGCGCGACGAGGGGAGTGCGTTCGCTTATCAGTTTTTATATGAAAGAGGCGAGGCACCCGAATTCAGGAAGGTGGAGCCGCTCTTTGGGGAACATCTGCGGAACCGGATATCTGCCATCGACGCGCTCGATAACTATGATGAACGCAACACGGCCCTGCTGGAGGTTTATATAGAAGAAAACTTCGGTGGTGATCAGACAAAATTCAAAGATTATATCGAAACAAGGAAACGGGTATTACAGGATAAAATACAAGCGTTCCCGGAACAAAAACAAAAAGGTTTGGCTTACAGAAAAGCTGTCCAGAAGCTGAATGATATAGAAGAAAGGGGCTATGAATACAGTTCCGTACAAGACTTCTATGACAGGGTGAAGACCGATATCCGCCAGGCCGGCAGTGTTGATACCTATCATACCCTGCAGGACGCTTTGGATAAGATCAACGGATCGGAAGCGCTAAGCCGGCAGTATGCGGAGTGGAAGGAAAGTCTTGCGGACAAATACGGTATCAAAGAGGTCCTTTTTAAAGGTTATACTCCGGATGGTATCAGGATCTATCTTCCCCATACCCTGGAGAATGTCTCCGGGTTAATGAAACAGCAGGGCCTGGCCGCCGCGACCGGCTGGGGAGGTTCCTTCTCTAAATTTGCAGCCGCTCTTATGAAGCCGGTCGGAACACTGGACGGTATTCGCCGGCAGAAGGGGAAACTGATCACTGACCATAGTGACCTGGAGGCATTCAGGGACAAATGGCAGGAGGTCTACTTTGATCTGGGAATCAAGCTTAACCCGGGTGGCGGCACCTTTGATGATACCGGCCTTTACCGTGTGGAGGATATCGCGCTGAAACCTGATCCCGGAAGTTTTGCCAAACGTGAGTACGGGGTGGAACTTACCCGGGAGGATGTACGGCAACTTAAAGAGATGGTTGATGCCATACAGAACGAATGTCCCGCCATGTATTTTGAGACCAAATTCGAGCGGCCGGTCTATTTGAATGAATTTGTAGCGGCAATCGTACCGGAGAATGTAAATGAAGACGTTTCCAAATCGATCCGTGAAAGCGGGCTGCAAGTGTTTGTTTATAAACCCAAGGATGAATCCTCGAGAAACGAGGCTGTGAAACTGGCGTCGGAAATTAAAGGTGTGCGGTTCCGGCTTGCGGGTGGGACGGGAGCCTTCACTCCTGCCTGTACAGCAAGCGGGCAGGTTTTCCTTTCCGGGGATGAACGGATGGCGGAACTCTCCCGCCATGCCGTTTTCCTGGCCCGCAAACAGCACATCCCCGTGAACATCATCCATTCCATCGGCGAGGTGGATTCTCCCAAAGTACGTGCCCTTATTGCGGGCGGGAAGGATATAAGGGGATGGTATGACATCCCTTCGGACCGTATCTGCCTGTACCTGCCCAAAGCGCGCGGCAAGGAGGATATCGAGCGTACCCTGCTGCACGAAGGAGTGGGGCATTACGGCCTGCGCAGACTGGCCGGGCGGAAGCATATGGACGCGTTCCTGGATGACATCTTCGCCGGATGCGGGGAAAAGGTGCGCGGGGAGATTATCCGGCTGGCCGGTACGGGAAAAATGGATATACGTACCGCTACGGAAGAATACCTGGCATGTATGGCCGAAAGCGGGGCGGATGCCCGTGTATGGGACAAGATCCGCATTGCCTTCAGGAACCTTCTGCGGAAGTTAGGTTTCAGCATCGAGGTTGATGACAGGGAGCTGAAGGGTCTGCTCGCGGCCAGCCGGGAAAACCTGAAGAGAACGGCGGCCACCCGCATACCGGAAAAGATACAGACCCCGAAAGGAGAACTTGAGCTTACCCCCGGATATGCCGCCGGATCTCTCAGAAGTAAAGACGGAGTCCGGGATGTCACACCGTTCCTGAAGGAGATGAAGAGGGCCGGGCTGGAGCCGTCCTCCCTCAGTCCGGAGGAATGGAAATCTCTTTTCAGCGGTAAAGGAATAGCGCTTCCCGACGGCAGGATGCTTATGACCGTAAAGGAACCGGCCGGATATGGACTGAAGATAACCGCTCCGGCTCTCCGGAGTATCAAAACGGCAGAAATGGAAATATAAGATTTGGATTATGAATATGGATAAGAATGATTCTTTCGACGGGCTCCTGCAGGAGGGCAGACATACGACCCTGCGTTCCTTTTCCTGGGGAAACAGGGAGTTTACCATTTCCTCAGACAAAATCAGCCTGTATGTGGGGGGCATACCCTATGACACGAAGCCGATGCTGGATATTCTCCGCGGATCCGGAGTAGATCCCGGGAAACTCTCTCCCGCCAGGTGGATCTCTTTGCTCCGGGGGCAGCCTACACGCCTGCCGGGTTGTGAAAAGCCGTTCATGCTGTTCAAAGCCCCATCCGGATATACTCTCAGGTGCCTGGAAATAACCAGGGGCAGGAACAGGGCTTTCCAGACGGAAATGTAGTATGACACATATAAATACTTAAAGAGTAAATCGTATGTTAATCAAATTAAAGTAATCAGATTATTGAAGTAAATCATTAAAGTAAATTGTTATGGAGAATCTTATTCCTTATATCAAGCTTATTATTCTGGCACTGGCCTGCCTGGTGACGGGAGTTTGCACCCTGAGCCGGAAATGGTATGTCAACCTGGCTGTCTTTCTTATATGCATAGCGGGCGAGACCTTCATGGCATACCTGTTCTTTCCCGCATACGCATTATGGCCGGCCTGCGGTTCGGTGGCCATATTCGCTTTCTCCACCGCATGGGAACATCTCAAGCCTTCAGGACGGAAAGAGAACAAGTCTCCGATCAGGTTGCCCGTCATTTCCGGGGTTCCATACCGCCATCTGGAATTCTATTACTATTATTCCAATTTCCTGGTCTATGGAGGGGCCGGTTCGGGAAAGACAAAGAGTATCGGCAAATGGCTGCTGGAGGAATATATCAAGCTGGGCTTCGCAGGGTTCATCTACGATTTTAAGGACGTGGACTACACGCAGACGGCCTATAACCTGACAAAGAAGTACGGTTACCCGCACAAGTTTTACTACGTGAGTTTCGACAAGCCGGAACGTTCATACCGGTTCAACCCGCTCAAGGTGGTAAAGGACCGTACCGAGCTGATGCAGCTCATGGAAGATGTCCTGCTCGCACTGCTTCCCAAGGGGGAAAAGCAGAATGAATGGGTGGCCGGGGGATTGGGCATCCTGCGCGGGGTAGCCTTCCGCTTTTGGGATGAATTTCCCGAGTATTGCACGCTGCCCCATATCATGGCCTTTATCATGACCGCCTCTACCAGGCAGCTGTCCATATTCCTGCAGCAGAACCTCGTTGCGGAAATGATGGCCGGCGCGTATCTCAAGGCCGAAGGTTCCGAGAAGACCCAGGCATCCTACCTTTCCACCCTGTGTAACAACCTGTCGACCATTTCACAGAACGAAGAGATAGCCTATATCCTTTCAGGGGATGATTTTGACTTCAACCTGATCGATCCGGAAGATCCGAAACTGTTCGCCATCAGCAACAATTTTTCCAAGAATTCGGTCTATGCCCCGGTGATAGGCATGCTTATGAGCATATCCACCCGCCAGTTCACCATGCAGAACAAAGTGCCTTTCGTCTATTTCCTGGATGAAATGACAACGGTCAATATCAAGAACTTTGAGACGCTGCCTTCGGTCCTGCGCGAATACAAGGTCGGCTTTGTGCTGCTTACACAGTCCGGCGCAAAACTGGAAGCCCTGTATGGTAAACTCGACCGGGCCTCCGTGGAAGCCAATTTCGGAATCCAGTTCTTCGGGCGTACCAAGGATGTGGAAGCCCTGAAATATTATCCGCAGATGTTCGGTAAGGAGGAAAAGGAAAGAAAATCCCGGAGCACGGGAAAAAGCGGCAGCAGTTCGAACCGGAGCGTTACCATCTCTTCCCAGAAAGAGGATATCTACCAGGGAAGGGATTTTGCGGATCTCGAGCCGGGAGAGTTCATCGGATCCGCCACCCGTGCCAATGTCAGATATTTCAAGGTGATGCTCGGGGAGTTTAAAGAAAAGGATGAAAAACCCCTTCCCGACGTCCGGGTTCTGGAGCCGGAGGAGATTACCAGGAATTTTTCCCGGATACTTGCGGAGGTCCGCAGCCTTTTTCCGTGCGAATAAAGGAAAGAGGATGATTGCTTCCTGAGAGTAGAATTATCCCGCGACAATAGAAGGAACCTGTCGGGCAAGAGCGGCTGTGCCGCTCCTCCTCCAATATTCCCAGCCGGTCGGTGAGTGCCTTGTTTACCGTGATGTTGGGCTATCTCTTCTCTGGAAATCATTGACCGGTCTGAACAGTAACCTGGCTTCTTTAACCTAACGGGTATTCCGCATAGGAACGCATCTATTAGCATTACAACAGCGGACAAGGCTGCTGTGATTTCCTCACTCTTCAGATTATCCGGGCATACGGATTTCCGGTTTTATGCCAAATATCCTATTCTACGGCCATCCGGAACTCCTTATCCGCAAAAAGCTCCGCCAGTCCCGATATCTGCTTCAGACGCAGCAACTCATCCTTATCCATACCCAGGTTCCTGCGTATCCACGAATCCGACATGCCAGACCTCGTAAGTTCCCCGACAAGCCGTGTCATAAGCTCGATCTTATGCATTCCACGGGCACGGTTATGACGGATGGTAGAGGCCATACGCTCGGCCAGATCCTTACGGATAACGGTAACGGGTAACAGTCCGTTCTCCCGCTTGTATATTCTGGGCGAGGTCATCATGACCTTATACCTGTGATAGCCGTCCACAAGCTCGTACACATCCTCTTTCTCAATATAATAACACACGCACGGCATCGTGTACCCATCCTCCCAAATGGAGAGTTCCAAAAGCCGCATCTCAGGAGGGGCCGTCACGTTGGGATTATAGGAATTCGCCCTGACCTTTTCCACCGGTACAGCCTTGACGCCATATACGGGACTGGTAAATCCATTGTCCATTTTACTTTATTCATTAAAATAAGATTCGTACTCGGCCATCGTCCTGCGTCGGCGTTCTTTCTCCGCCTTGTTCGGTGAGAAGCCCATGAATTTGCAACAATGGTCGTTTTTCAGGATGCAGATGCACATCCGCTTGTAAGAGGGCAGATCACGGAATTCAGGCAGGTCTATGTCATCAAGGTATTCCATCCTGACAGGGAGCTTGTGCGTCCTGTATCCCGATGTCCCGCCAAGTTCGAAAGGGATATTCAACCTCTTGAGTTTCATGATCGTTTCTTTTGCCAGACAGCCGCCCTTCTCCCGCCAGAACCGCACGCTTACCTCCAGTTTATCCAGATAGTTGTTCCTGGCATCCTCAGGAAGGGTGTCCAGAAGGAAAAAAAGATATTTTTTCCAGGTCATTCCCTCAGGCAGCCTGACACCCCGCCATCCCATCGCTACAGAGTTACCGTAAACCCCGGCAAAATTAACACCGTTCACACGTCCCAGCATCTTGCCCCACATCTCCGGCTCGATCACCCTGTACAGATGCAGCGACGGGATGGCTTGGGAAATGAACGGGCTCGCAACACGCTGGCTGTTCAGAGGAACACCCGCCTGATAATAGAGGTCATACAACCTGTTGTATTTCCAACGGAAACGGCCATTGGCAGTCCATATATCCGTAGTATGCCAGTCATACAACGGATACACGTTGTCTATGCCCTCATCGACAGGACATATCCAGTCGGCTGAAGGGCCCGGAGTGCTACGATAGATCGTTCTCCAACGGTTAAAGCTTTCCTGGGTACGTATTCCAACCAGACATGCCACTTTTTGCACTCCAAGTTGCTTGCGGAGCCAAAAGGAAAAACATTCCTGGAACTCGTAATCCCACATCTGCGGAGTATAAAAATCAAATGCTTCCGTACCCAGGTATTCCACAGGCATCTCCCTGACCCAACGGACACAAGGGTCCCAGGGCCGCCAGAATCTCTGGTACATGGATGCAGCCGAACCGACCTTGAAAGGCACGCAACAGCGGTAAACATCCAGAATATCCCGGTTCGAAGACAGCATCTCATCCACATACTTCGTGGTCAGGGAATACTGCACTTCGTAATCCATATGGAATACTCCCATCCGACCTCCATATTGCCTGATATGCTCCACACAGGCATTCAGCAGCACACCGCTGTCCTTACCCCCCGAAAAAGAAAGGTACACATAATCATACTCGCCGAAGATTCTTCTGATCCTCTCCCGCAACGCCTGATATACATTCATCCGAGTTCCTCCCATTCTCTTTCAGCCATCCTGTTTCCCACTGTCGGAACCCATACGTACCAATTCCATCATAACATATAACTTGGTTTCCCGGATCGTGATGAAATTCATGTATTTGAAAATTCCGACATCCCGTTTCTGAACGGTCGCCCGCAAAGGGGAAGTCTCATCGCCCGACTCCTTGATCACGCTTTTCAACAGCTTCAGCAACTGGTTCCCCCTCTCCCTATCGGGAGTGGCATAATAATTATCAATTTTATAACCACCATCGAGTTTTCTCTCAACAGGCATGAAAGCCACTACCTGGCCTTCATGGTAGAGAACATGCCAGGTAAACATCCGGGAGGATTTATAAGGGTAGTTGTTATTCTCCCGCAGACATGCAGGACTAAGTACAAAGTGCCCTACGGCCAGATAAAGTTCGGGAGATTTTCCCTCAAATATTCGTACTTTCAGTTTCATAGGCATACATTTCATACATATACTGGTGCTTATTTACTATTCCTGCCCCCGCTATCTTCACGATGTACGCTATTATCCATAATCCGCCCCCCGGTTTCAGGAAAAGTTTCGGGTTCTTTTCCTCTCCCGTACGTATCTTTTATAGGGATCAGAAAACGACTCCTAATACCGGCTTTTCTATAACCTCCCGTAAAATAGAAATATTCTTTCAAAGGTGAATTACGCAAGAACCTATCCAGCAGAGCGTATGATCTGAAATGCTTCAAATGCCCCTGGTAGGAGTTTAGCACAGCCAACATCTTTCGCAGTCTTTCCGGAGCGGGTTTTCCTTTGGAACTCTCTTTTTCCAGCCTGTGTACCGCTTCCCGAAAAAATCCTGCGGTACGTTTTGACGGATATTTCCTGTACGGTCTCACATACGCTCCCAGAAAAGCCACACCACGACTGTAATGCTGCAATTCGATTTTATCCGGATGCAACTCCAGCTCCAATTCTTCCTTCAAGAATTCCCGTATCCATGGAATCAGTTCCTTTAGATAGCGTTTGCTTGGATGGACAATAAAAAAATCATCCACATAACGCCCGTAATGTTTACAGCGTAAAACACGCTTCACATATCCATCCAACTCCCCCAAATAGATGTTACTGAACAGCTGGGATGTCAAATCTCCTATGGGAAGTCCCACACCTTCCGGAGAATTGAACAAACTTTTCGTGGGTGGAAGTCCTTCCCAATCTTCCGCGCTACCCCGTATCCGGCAATCCCGCTGGGGATTTCTGAATATAATCTGTCTTAGCAGGAAATCTATCAGTTCCATATCCGGGCATTCTTTTTATTTCCGGCTTCTTCTATATCGTTCCAGTCCCTTGCAGATAAGATCGTACAGACGATCCTTCCTGATACTCATGAAATACCCCCTTAAGTCCAGTTTTAATATATAGGCACTATAACGATAATTTTGCGTACAACTGCGTATGTGGTGTTCCAGGCGTGCTATTCCCTGACTTGTCCCCTTTCCTCGGCGACATGAATAACTGTCAAAAATCATTCTGCCCTCAAACATAGGAGAAATATAATTATACAACAGATGATGCACTACCCTGTCCCTGAAATCCGAGGCAAAAATTTCTCGCTTCACTGGCCTGTTAACCACGAAACATACCCCAGGTGAAGGAGTGTAGTTCCTATCCCTTATCTGTTCATACAACTCCATAAGATTATGTTCCAGATCAATCTCAAACGCAAGCTGGCTCGCAGTATTTCTTTTCTTCTTCCTCGCCTCGTAATAGGCCTGAAAAAGATCCGTAAGCAAATCCTGTCTCTTATAACATTCAGCCATTTCTGTAATTTACATTCAAAGGATTCCCTGCCTCGTACAAGGATAAATTCTTGGGAAGAACGCACCCCAAACCCGTACGCCCGATTGTTGTTGTTCAACGGGTTCACGTTCGACGAGTTGAAGTTCAGGTTGCGACCGTTGTTCTGGTTGTTCGGAACCACCGACCAACAGTAGCCGTAGCTGCCAACGTTGTTCGCCCCGCCATTGGAATAGTTGCGATACCCCGACGCAGGGAAATATAACCACTTATTGTATATATCGGAAGACCCTTCGGAACCCCGATATAAAACTGTCCATTACTGCCCGCAACATGGCTTCGGATACATCTATCCGCCATGACCGTTTTTACACGGACAGTGGGTTACTGAATTTATCTGGCACTCTCTCGCAAGTCTTGGCTATACGAAATGCTGGCCTTATCCTGTTTTGTATAGGCAAAGGAATCCTTTTTATTTATATCTTTTCTTGTTTATATTTTTTCTTGACTCTTTGCGTCCTGTCTCCGTGCATAATCATGCCAAGCCGACAATTGCTTCGACAGCAACTCCACCTGTTGGGCAAACGCCGCATACTGCTTCACACTGATATGCCGCATATCTTGCAACAGTCTTAAACGGACCTTGACTCCTACAACCAGATCTCTTGCCCGTTCAATATACGGAAGTTTTCCAGTCGTAGCATTAGCCCTGTATATCATTACCATAATCTCGGTCAGATCCTTTTTCAACACCTCCACCAGTGTATATTTCACATCACGGGGAATCTTTCCCGTCTTCTCATACACACTCCTTAACAAGTCATATGCAGCCTTATACACAGGCAAATTATCATAAACTGCCACTTCTCATTCATTGTATATTAGAGCATCTTTTTCAACTCATTTACAAATAACATACAATCCATCGGAGTACTTTCCGCCAGATTGAACATCCGGATTCGCATGATTAACTCTCCATGCGGAATATTACTCCGTGACAGATTCTGCACACACGCATCTCTCCTCCCTACAACTGAATGCTCCGATGAAAGTTCCTGTTTCCATTCTTCAAACCTCTGTCCGTCTATAGGTTTTAGCGTTCGCAACACAAGACGGTCAGGCATAGTCTCCATATGCTCCAAAGAACCTATATACTTTTGTTCATGCTTACATGGAAATCCCACTGAAACTATCTCACCGCCACCGAGTGACTTTAACCTTCTTTTTATAGCCTTCAAAGGCTTGATCTGCGTACAGACAGCGTAAGCAGACTTTTCATAAGCTTTCCAAAAAAGCCCCTCACGATAAAGAATGATACTTCCGTTATTACCTGCTTCAGCTTCTATAAAATCCTTGCTGGTCATAATTATTTAATTTTAATATCTATAAAAATCGACCGGCTTCGCCGGTACTATCCCTACGGCCTTAAAGCCGTAGGGATAATAATCAAGTAGCAAATAGTGAAACGGATACGGTCGCTACGCTCCCTATTCTTGGGAAGAACGCACCCTAAACCCGCACGCCCGACTGGAGTTGTTCAACGGGTTCACGAACGACGAGTTGAAGTTCAGGTTGCGAGCGTAGTACTGGATGCTCGGAACCGCCGACCAACAGTAGCCGTAGCTGCCAACGATGAGCGCCCCGCCATAGGAATAGTCGCGAAACCCCGACGCAGGGAAGAAGATGGTTTTATTTTTTGAGGAGTCAGTGTAAAAATTCCATCCCTTCAAGGAGCTGTCCCAAGTTCCGTTGATTTCAGAAGATGTACTTGTATTGTTTCCGGTTGTTGTGAATCCCGTAAAAGCATTACTGGGGGGAACTTTGAAGCCCACAGGAGAGGGATCATAAATCGTTTTTATGACATTTTCGTCATTGGCAGTATAAACATTGTTATCGGCACTCCATAGATTTGCATATGTATTATCGCCATAATCTTGACTCTGCATCACATCCGGTTTGAGAATATAATTCGTGATACAAGGGGCGCCGATAGAAAAGTCCTCCGTTTTAGGACTTCCCGTGTGAGCATTGCCGTCTTTGTCGTACCAGGTTTTATTGATATCGCGTAATCCATTCGAAGGCAGGAAAGGATCCTTGCGTCCCCATTGATAGTAAGGATTATTACCACCGACAACGATTGATTTAGAGGCCTGTCTGATAGTTATTGTCTGACTCTCTCCTCCGGCAGTGAATTTCACCTTGCAACTACGTTCGGCATAATTCGTGGTACTTCCATCGCACCAGCCGAGATTGACAGACATCAATTTATACTTCTTACCCTGGAAATTGGTAATTTCAATGACATTATTGATATCTTCATCGGTAACCCAGATATGCCAGGACCACAGGACATTGTCGCCGGCATCCTTGATGGCAATGATGGCATTACCCTGTCGGATGGTATTCTTGTCCACCGTGAAAGATATATTGCCGTTGCCCGTATTGTTGTATTTTATATCGGTAACCAAATTCGGTGCGTCCTGCCATACCAGTTCTGCTTTAGCAGGCGTGCAGTCAGCGTTGTTGCGTATATAGGGGGCAGTGATCGCGTTACCAGCATGGTTGATGAAAGGACTCAGAATAGTGGTTCCGGACGGAGCCGTAGAGGTATATGCGGACGTATTGGTCGTACCACCTTTGATGGCATTTCCATATACTAAAGGGAAACAGTAGTATCCCGAACCACTGACAACATAGCAGTTGGCGGTGTTTTCATCCACTGTGCCACCATTAGTCTGGTTGGCAAGATTATATGGGACAGTTTCAGTACCTTTGACCGAAGCATTCTGTAGAGCAGCCGTATGTTGAGGATTAGCCTCTACGCCAGTCTGTGCGATGACAGTTGCATTGTATGATTGTGGAGTATCTCCACCATTTCCGGATACGGTAAACGCATCCAGCCAGCCGGGTCTGGTATTGCTCCATGATGCCCCGCCATCTTCTGAATATTGTGCGGTCCATGCGACAGCCTCTTTAACCCCTTTGGTGTTCTGCCGGTAACTGGTCACATTGTATTGCTGCGTACCGCCTTCATAGGTAAAGTCGGCCGGGGAGGTAACGGCAAGTGTGTAGGTCCAGTTTATGGAACTGCTGGAAATCTTATAAGTGACGGTCTTGCCAACAGGCCAGACCGTGCCTTTGAGATCGGCAGTCAGCGTGTGGTCCATGCTGGAGTTATCAGTGAATACGACTTCAAGTTGCGCGCCGTCGGGAAGGGTCTGCGGAACCATCATGAAGGTCTGCGCATCGACAGTAAGGGGTTCGTCCGGGGTTCCCGTAATGGATTTATTCAATGTCTGCGGGAAAGTAGCGGGAGTTCCTACATTGCTCCATGACTGTGTCCCCATATGGTAAGTCCCTTTGGAATAAACGTTTTTCAAACTGACGCTCTTTACGGTACCTACCTGCATGTCATCTCCGCACACGAACCTGATGGCGGTAAGGGCATGATTGAAACTAAGCGCCACGGCAGTGTTGGTGTTGCCGGCCAGTTCATCCGTCTTTGCCACGAGAAGGTCTTTTTGGTCATTGACATCGCCCGGAATAGTGACGCTGATGGTGGGAGAACCTGCATGTGTCCTGCCGGAAAGTACGTACTGAGTGTTGGCTGTCGGAGCATAGGCGAAGAACTTCATTTTATATGAAGAACCGGGCCAGTAATAGGTGGAGGAAAGCGTATAGCCGCCGTCGGACTTGCTGGCTGTGGCGTTGTAGAAGTAGTTGGGAGTTTTGTCTTCGCTCCAGGAACCGGTATACGAGTAAGCCGAGACACCGAAACTCTCGTACATGTTGGCATCCTTTATGGGAGTGGCACGGGTAAGAACGCCCCTGTCAGGCCGGCTGTCCGAAGGAGGGAGGGCGATGCTGTCGGTGTAAAGCGTGTGCAGGTAAAGAGGGGTACTGCCGCCTTGCAAGGCGGTGACAGTACCCTGCGGAGTATCAGTATCGGTGGTGGAACGGGTGGATGGAGTCCGGGAGGAACTGATCTCGGTGGTGAAAGAGACATGTGAGGAAGGCGAAGGCCGGTCCATGTCATCCTCACAGGAGGAAAGACAGATACTGCCGGAAACGAGTGTAAAAAGCAGAAAATGCGAAAAGGCATCCCTGCAGGAATGTAATGTAAAATGGGAAGGTCTCATAAGTATATTATTTTAGCGTATTAATCTACCGGATAAATTAAAATCATGCAGCTGTTCAGAAAGGATTCTCGGCAACACCCCTTGGAAGAAAATGCCGGAACGTCTTTCATCAGTGCCCGGAAAGGAGCAGACAGGGCCAAGAGAGTAAAATCCGACCCTGTCCCCCGCATGGGGCAATACAGGTCCAATCCTGTTCCGGGCTGATTGTTCGATCAATCGAAAATGAAACAAAATAATTAAGTTTTAGGTGATTAATTACATAGGAACATCCACAGGTTGGTCGGTCCAATCGTCAACAGTTACAGTGAATTTGATCGGTTTTCCCAAAATAGGATCACCACCACTACCACCATCTATAGGAGTTGGATCGACTGTCGGATCAGTGGGCTTGGTCGGATCAGTGGGAGTCGGATCAATTTTACCACCGCCGCCGCCATCACCACAGAAGTTCAACGTGTAGGTGTATTTCTTACCCGGTTCCCAGTTGGTATTAATACCTATGGCAGAGAATGCATATTTACCGCTCTTATCATCAGTAGATGTCGGTTCTGGATAAAGAAGGGTCTCATTGCCACCATCCAAACTGTAAATACGGCAGAGTACAGACAGATAAGCACCGGCAGTTGCGACAGTACCGTTCCATGCCGTTAGCTGCTGGGGAATAAGCATGAGGTTGTTATCACCGAACATGATAGATTGGGCATCAGCCGTCAGAGTAAGAGGAGCATCTCCCCTGATCATATAAGCTTTTGAAGGATCGTCTTTTTCAGACAAGTTACTCCATTGGCCTTGCGGCAAGGTGTATCCGGTATTGGTTACCGCTTCCGGAAAAGCAAAGTCGGCTTTTGCTGCGGCATTCACCAGTTTAACGCCGAGAACCTCAATTTTAATCTTGTCATTGGAACATTTGGCATTTACCACAATTTGGGAAAGGGCATGTTTGAAGTTCATGGCAACACCGGCATTTTCATTGGAGCCCTTAGTACCCGTATTGTAAGAGATTACAAGGTCCTTTTGGTCTGCAACGGACTGCGCGGGAGAGAACCCGGTTATCTTCTTTGCCGTATTGTCTATACTAACAGTACCGCCGGGAGTTTGAGGGGCGTAGGCGAAGAAAGAAAGCGCATAGTTTGGCCAATAGTAAGTAGAAGCAGTTGTCCAGTTAGTACCGTTGTCAGTAGAAGTGACAGACAGGTCTGTGAAAAAATTGGCGCCGTTACCGATGGCCGTCACGTTGAATGCAGCCAGGTTTTGCAAGTTTGTCACGTTGGAACGGGTTATGGCCTTATCCAAAGAGGCACGGAAAGAAATGCCGCTACCATTATTTACATCAACGACGTCATCGTTGGAACAAGAGGCCAGGACTGCTACAGCTATAGCCGTAAATAAAAGATTTTTCTTCATAAAAATAATAATGTTAGATTAATAATACAGGTTTATATATGAAAACGTAAACAAATCCTATGTAAATCCTATGTGAAAATCACATGGAAACATCCACATCGACATTCTGCCACTCGTCAACCGCCGGATGAAAACCACCGCCGTTAACAATGGGTTTAGGAAAAGGAAGTCCGTCCAACGTAATATGGATATCGTGGGAATCAGCAGCTTCATCAACCTGGCGCGTCACATCGAACGTGTAGTAATTCTTACTGCCGTCAGACATGATTGCATAAATAACTAATTTATGTGCGGGATAGCCGCTGGGACCGATTTGTCCAAAAACCAGGAAATCAGCCGTCAGAGTAGAGGCACCGTCGGAAACCACCCCGAAAGGGACGGTCACGGGATCGGACGTAGCTTCGTTGCGACCTACCAACAGCCCTCCGCACATACCCGAAAGAGCACCGGAGATACCATCAGAGGAGATGTATTTAAGATTGGACACATTCGTTATCGTGACCCGGCAACGACATACCGATGGTTCGGGATAGAGGGTTACCGTCCGGTTCTCTTTGGAGAGTTCAATCGTGACATCGTCAAGACGGGCGCTGTAAAAACGGTCAGGGGACCTGGCGATACGCTCATCGGCAGTACCTTCCGCACGAGGGGACGAAGATGACCTCACATTCAGGACACCGTCCGCAGCGTAAGCCTCGAAACTGTCAAACGAGTCAATATTGCGGTAAAGTATGGACTCCGTATCGGAGTTGATACAAAGGGCCTTGTAACGGCCTGCAGGTACGTTAATACGACCCCCACGGTAATCGGGGAATTCGTATGTATGGGGAGTGCCTCCCCCCACAGGGAACAGGTAAAGGCGCATGGTCTCAGGAGTGGCATCAGGAGCATTCGTCCAGTCGAAAACAACCTGTATTTCAGTAGCATCGGAATGGTCATAGCATAAATCCTTATGTTCGCAAGATGTCAATAACAGAATTGTAAAAACACTGACAACATGTAATATATGATTGGTAGTCAATATTCTATTCATCGTCTGCCTCCTTTCTTATCATTATAATTGCCACGTCCCAGAAGCCACACGAGCGAAACCTCCGCTTTCGTGGGACCGAACCAACGACGGTTTTTGGTTGCTTCCCACACGTAATGCCCATCCATGGGAGCATACTCGTAATAAGTGCCCCCCAAATAACCCACGCCCAAAGAAAAGTCGAGATTAAGCCTTCTGCCAATGGCAAGGGAATAACCGTATTCCAGACCGAAACCGTAATTGGATTTTTCCCAGAGAGAACCACCGGGCCTGCCACCCATATAGCCTTTCCCGCCAAATTCGAAATCATAGGTCAACATTTGTCCGTAAAGGCCGACGTGATGACCGATAAAAGGTGTATATGCAGCACGGGGGGCGAAATATTTACGCAGGCCGATCTCGCCGCCGTACACACGCCAGTAACGATGACGTCTGTCGTTGTTCCACCAGGCATACATCCAGTTACCTCCAAGGGACCAGCCCTTGCCAAGGTAGAACTCCACGCCGATATTCGGGACGAGAAGGGCATCGTAGAGCAGATTCGTCTTGAGTCCCATATAGAAAGGTTTGGGGATATTAGCAATAGGAACGGGTACCTCTACCGTATCACGCATCATAATGGCTCTTTCAACCGTATCACGAAGGATTACAGTATCCGGTGGACACACCCCTTTTTGAGAAGGGGCAGGGACATCATCGTTTTCGGCAACAAAAGGCTCGAACTCACATTCGATCACGGAACTGTTACGAAGTTCGGGAAAGAAATGTTCATGCATATAACGCCATACACGCCCGCCACGCAGATTCATCAACTGCCGTTTACGGGAGTCCACGACGATACCGTTCCGGATGACCCATACGGGAGTATCACGAAGGATACGGAGAACTTCCCCACGGTAGGGAATGTCAGACCCTTCAACAAGAGAGGAAAGACCGTCCCAGTCTTCTCCTAAAGAGAAGGATATAAGTATAGAATCAGGAATGGCAAGACGATGCTGAATGACAGTGCGTAAGGATGCAAGACGTCTATCAGACAAGCGTTTGTTTAAAGCAGAACCTCCTTCAGGAGAGGCACTGGAGTATAGACTTACACGACGCAGTACGGCGTGTGCCTGCCGAGAGTGAATAACAGAAAGAAGAGAGTCCAGGCGTAAACCGTTATCCCGATAGGAAAGATCCAGAGAGGAAGCACCTACGCGGAAGTAGAAACGATAATGCAGGGTGTCACCACCGCAGAAAACAGGTATACAATCCAATAAGGACAGCAGCAATATTAAAAGCTTCTTAAACATATGCATGGTTATTTATTACTTATCTATTAAATATATTTCTCTTTCCACTCTCCATGACAGAGAGTGGAAAGAGAGTATAAAATAGCGCAGAGATAGCTTGAAACGGGATCCTTTGACGGAATAGGATGAAAAATGTCAGCTATAGATCCGGTATGGGAGATTAATACGCATACAAACAATAATATAACCTTATATTTTTTACTAAATAGCAGAAACAATGGAAATATTTTCTTTAAAGGAGCATGTCTCCTGCTACAATTATGCAAAATGCATCCGGGAAGGGTTTTCATATTACGAAAGTTCTAAAACAGAAACGGACGAAGGACCTCATGAAACCGATTGTATTTTGTTTGTAATGGAAGGAGAACTGGAACTGTCCTGTAACGGGGAAAGAATAAAACTCCCGGCCGGTAATATGATTTGTTGCAGTAGGGAAAGCATGTACAGGGTATTCTCACAAGGAAAAATGAGTATTGTGATTGCACAATTTGATAATGCCGTGCAAAGTTGTGAAAAGGTTTCATTTTCACAACTTAACAGCCTGAACTCCTCGGGTGAAAAAGGAATATATCCTCTTGAAATCAGAGACAGGTTACAATTGTTTCTCAAACTTTTAATAGGTTATTTGGGAGACGGAGCAAGTTGCGTTCATTTTCATGAAACAAAGCTTAAAGAACTGTTCTGGAACATACGGTTTTATTATACAAGAACGGAACAGGCCTCCTTTTTCCGTCCTATATTGGGGAATGACCACGAATTCAAAAAGAAAGTGCTTGATAATTATAGAAATGCCAGGACAGTAAAGGAGCTTGCCCAGATGTGCGAAAGTTCTCTTTCTACTTTTAAAAGGAAGTTTTTTAAAGAGTTCAGAGAGCCTGCAAGCGAGTGGTTACAGAAACAAATGAATAGTATAATTAAATATAAATTGGCTGATGAGGATATACCGATAAGGAATATAGCCGATGAACTGCATTTTTCTTCACAACCTCAATTTTGCAGGTACTGCAAACGAAACTTTGGATACACTCCCGGAGAATGGAGAAAACTGCTGAAAAATAGAGATAAAACTCCAAGAAGACCCTCCGGCAGAGTATAATTGAACGAAAAAGATAAAAAAAAGAGCTGTTTTGGTAATTGTAATTAATTGATATCTGTCTAACTTTGCACAAATTTAATATCAATGCTGTTATGCTGCTTTTTCGTATGATAAAGAAATGACAAACAAACGGTTTTCCACTCTCTGTCATGGAGAGTGAAAAGGGTATATTTACAAATATATCATATTCTATGATTAATAGAACACATAATTATAAAATTAACATATATTATCTGCTATGTGATTGTTCACTTCGTCCAGTACCGACCGGTCAAGTTCCTTCAGATAGATTCTGGTCATTTTCTCCGAAGAATGCCCCAAACATTCACTGATGGTATGGAGAGGAGTACCGTTTTCGCGGGCCATCGTTGCCCAACAGTGACGGGCGGCATGCAGACGTAAAGGAGGGTTCATACCGATACTCTTTGAAACCTTCTTCAGTGCATATCTCATCTTATTATAAGCTTTTTTATAACCCGAATAAGGAGTTTCCGACTCGTCAACCAGGGGGAAAAGGTAGTTACCGGCAGTATCTCCATACCTGTCCAGCAAACTCTGTATCTGCCGGTTAATACCTATTTCAAGCAACTGACCCGTTTTGTGCCTTCTATAGCGAATTACTCCGGGAAAAACATCGCTCTTTTTCAGCAGGGCAATATCCACGAACGACATCCCACGGGTATAGATACTGAATATGAAGATATCTCTGGCCAAGCATTCCGGTGTTCCGGCCGAAAGAGACAGACGGGCAAGAGACCTTACCTGATTCATAGGAAGGCTTTGTTTGACAGTCTTTTCAGACCGGATTCTAATATCACTAAAAGGTGAAGGGAATACCAGATTCAATTCAAGACATCCTCTCCTATACACTGCCTTCATATTATGTAGATAAAAGCCTATCGTATTCTTGCCTACACCGGCTTCCTGCAGAGCGTCACGATACTTAATGACAAGACGGGAAGAAAGATGGGGAAATGGAAAATCACTCTCACACAAATGTCTTTGCATGGAATGCAGGGTCGACTCATATGCTTTTGCCGTCCCCTCATGTCCGGTATCGAAAAGCACACGGATTCTCTCTTGGAAATAGCTATAAAAACCCACCTTTCCTGTCAGGGTTTCATAGATTCTGGATATGTCACATGTCGTATATTCACTATCCCCCTTTTCCAATATGTCAATAGCCTTGTCCAAGACTTTACTAATTTTCCTACACACGCGGTTCATGCGCCGGATAGTTTCCATTGTATACATACCATTAAAGATTACCCGTCCGCTAATGGAATCAAACTGACAGGGCTCAATACTGTATCCCGTATAAAAGACTTTTTTCTTCCGTTTATGAAGGACCTGCACAGCCAATGGATAGGCCCCGCGACTATTACACCGCCCCTTTACTAATACCGTTTTTACTGTTGCCATAACTATAAATGAATTACAAATGATTATATAAATTAACTGTTTGTATGAAAAAGGTTGCAAAAATCGCATGAAAGCAACAAAACATCAAACAAAACATATGTTATTTATGGTAAAGAATCATAAAACAGGACTTATTGCATATGGGACAGGCGACTATAGTGTGCATGCCAAACCACTCTTTATAATCGTGGCGTCAAGGTCACTTTGAGCGCTGACGGGGATACAATGATTGGGATGATGTTTTCCTAACCGGCATAAAGATATCATCCTGTTGTATGATGACACATCACTTAAAATCGGTGTATATTTCCTTATGATCTGTCTGACGGGACATGGAACAAAGAAGATCGGGAGAAGGAACCATGATGGGAAAAGCGGAATCTATTTCCTCTCCCACGGGATAAATGACATTCAATATATCACGGGAGAATCGAGAAACAAGAAACAAGAAACAAGAAACAAGAAACATCCCGAGCTTATCTTCCATATCATCAAGGACAATTTGCTGCCGTCCGGTCTGGATGCCACGGGTATATGGGATTTCATGCGGCTGACACAGGAGAAGTCCAAAAAGGTCAAAAATTCCGTCATTCACATCGAGGTCAGCCCTGCGCCGGAACACACCAAAGACTTTACTATCGACGACTGGCGGCGGTTGTGGGACGACTTCATGGGTGAGTTCGACAACATCGAACTGCTTGACAAGAACAGCAAAACCTATTCCCCGAAAACCAAGGCAGCAAGGGCACGGTGTGGCTGTATCTGGAATCCAAGAGAGGCATTCCCCATCTTCACGGCACGTTCTGCCGTATCGACGAACGGGGAAATGTCAACAACGACCATGACATACACCTGCGAGCACAGCGGGCAGCCGGGCGTGTGGCCTTGAAACGGGGCTGGATGACCGCCGCCGAGGTGCGGGAGACAAACATCGGGCATGTGAACCGGGATTGCATGGAACCCCTGCAATCTATGAAAAGCAGGTCATGGGACGAGTACGCGGCCGGACTCCAGAGCATGGGCTATAAATTTTGGGAGCCGCGTGACAACAAAAAAATATTGCATGGTTACGTGCTGAAGAAAGGCAACGCCATATACTATTGACACGGACGGCGGGAGCCGCTGCCTTTTCATTTCCGAAAAGGTCATGGAAGTGTTTGACGACGGGTTCGATTACCGGGAGGTGGCGAACCATAAAGAGCTGACAGATCTTACCGTGGCCTTGTTTGCAGGGATGATATCTGCACAGCCTCCCCGGACGGCGGCGATGGAAGTTCCAGTGGCCTGCCTTAGGGAAGACGCGAGGACGGGGACGAACGGGAATGGGCACGCCGTTGCACCCGTGAAGCGGAAAGGGTGATCGGCAGAAAACCGAAGAGTGGACGAAAACGATAAAAGCCATGAGCAAGGACGGATTTGATTGCTCGGAAATAGACGCTGCACTTCCGACAGCCGAAAAGATGTAGGAGAAAGACCGCATGAGCGACGCTCTGGGAAACAATTATGCAACCGTCCGCATTCTTACGTGACAAGGTGGAAAACTCGAAAAACAGACTCTCGGAAGCCCTGACCAAACTGGACGGGACCGTCTCTTCCCTGCACGAGGCAAGCACGATTTCCGTCAGCGCAAAGGCCAAGCGGACGCTTGAGCAGGGAAGGGAGGCGACTTGCCAGAAAATGGCTGATAGGATGGACAAGGAAGGTGCGAGACTGCTCGGCCGCCTGTCAATGAGAGACCGTGTGATAATTTCCACCACCGCCTTTTGATGTATAATGGAAAAGCTCATTTTTCTTTTGGCGGCTTTCATCCGCACCTGTATGGCCAATGCCCGGCTCATACACAGTGCCATGCTCTAGAAAACGTTCGGCTGTACGGCAGGTTTTCTTGCACTCTGTATCGTGCTGACCGTTTTTACGTGCCGTAAGTGTAAGCAATGATGATGGGACAGTATTAATTTAAAATATAAAGTATGGCTACAGTAAAAGCAAAATTCCGCCCCTCGACGGTCAAAGACCGTCCGGGCACTATCGTCTATGTTGTAATTCACCGACGTACCGTCAGACAGATCACGACCGGTTACAAGGTGTTCCCCCATGAATGGGACGAAGAACGCTCCAAGCCGGTTCTGGCCGACAATGTCAGGCGGACGACCGTCATGCAGTCGATAACTCGGAAGCTGCAATCGGATATGAAACGGCTGTACAAAATCATAGAGCGTTTTGACAAGCAGTGCCGCAGTTATTCATCGGATGATGTGGTGGCGGAGTTCCGGCATTCCGAAGAGGGGGACAGCTTTTTCAATTTCATGGAGGGTGTCATCGAACGGCTACGGCAATTGAACCACTCCGGCACCGCCAAGAACTATAATGCTGCGCTTGGCAGTTTCAAACAATTCCGGGATAACAGGGACATTTACATTGGCTCGATAGACCATATACTCATGGAAGATTATCAGGCGTACCTGACTGCAACAGGGATTGTGCCGAACTCCATATCCTTTTACATGCGCATACTCCGTGCTGTTTACAACCGTGGCGTCGAACAGGAGCTGACCGAAGACCGGAAACCATTCCGCACGGTGTTCACCGGGACGGAGAAGACCCTCAAACGGGCCATATCAATCAATGACATCAGGCGGATCAGAAACCTTGACCTCTCGCTAAAACCAGGCCTTGAATTTGCCCGTGACCTCTTCCTTTTTCTTTTCCTCTGCAGGGGGATGTCATTCATAGACGCGGCGTTCCTGAAGAAGGCCGACATCCAGAACGGCGTGCTGACCTACCGCCGCCACAAGACCGGCCAGCTGCTGCACATAAAGGTCATCAAACAGATAGAGGAAATAGTTGACCGCCACTCGGACAAGGAATCGCCGTACCTGTTTCCGGTCATAACCCGCCCCGGAGAGAACGAGCGCAAGCAGTATGAGACGGCGTTGCACCACGTAAACAAATCCCTTAAAATCATAGCCGGAATGATAAAGCTGCCCGTTGCGCTCACAACGTACACTACCCGCCATGCTTGGGCGACCATCGCCAAGTCGAAGAACGTACCGGTCAATGTCATCTCGGACGCGCTCGGGCATGATTCCATTACCACCACGCAGATATATCTCGCTTCGATTGACGTTTCCGTTATCGACAAGGCGAATGAACTGATTATTAAAGATCTGTAGGGCTTGGTTGTCAGACAAAATTATCCGTCTCTTTATAAGAAACGGATTACCAATGCAAAAATATGAAAAAATCCAGAATAGTAAGCTATTGGAATATATATTTTTTACAGGTTGTGTCCCAAAAATATATTTTTGTTAAACAAACAGCGCATTACCCTCTCAAATAATACTGGTTATCAGCATGTTGTACAAATCATCCGTTTCTTATAAAGAAACGGACCTTAAAGTAAAGATAACATGCATATGAGAGGTTTAATAGTATCAGCGTTCTTGTTGCTCGGATGCATCCAGGCGTTCGGGCAAGAGAACCGGAAGGAGGTCTGTATCGGATTCCCGGTCGGCAACTCGACACTGGACACGGCTTACGGCAACAACGCCGCGCGCCTGTCCGAAGTGGTGTCGTTTCTGGAAAGTGTGAAAAAAGACAGCACGCTCGAATTGACCGGGGTGTCTTTCTGTGGTTCAGCTTCGCCCGAGGGCGGTTTTACAGTCAACAGGATGCTGGCGGAAAAACGCCGTAATTCCTTGGAGCGTTATGTACGTGAACGCGTATCGCTTCCGGACGGTATCATTTCACGTCCCGAAGGATTTATCGCGTGGGAACGCCTCGCGGAGCTGGTCGAAGTATCCGACATGCCCCACAAGGAAGAGGCGGTGGACGTGTTGCGCAACGTGCCTGAATTTACCTATGGTAATAAAGGTGTATTGGTTGACAGCCGCAAGAAACATCTGATGGAGCTGCAATATGGCCGTACCTGGCATTACATGCACAAGCATTTCTTTGACCGGATCCGGAATGCCAGTGTCATTCTCGTGACCGTGCGTCAAAAACCGCTAATCGAGGAGAAAACGGTTGTCAAGGAAGAACCGGTTGTGCCGACTCCCGCAGACGACACGACAACCGTTGTGGAGAAAGCGGATACGGTCGTGGCAGTTTCCTCTGAAACTTCAAAACCTTTCTACATGGCTCTCAAGACCGACATGCTCTATGACGTACTGGCCGTTCCCAATATCGGGGTGGAATTTTACTTGGGCAAGAACTGGTCAATCAGTGGCAACTGGATGTATGGCTGGTGGAAAAAGAACAGCAACCACCGTTATTGGCGCGTCTATGGCGGTGACCTCGCCGTGCGTTACTGGCTCGGGAAGAAAGCCCATGAAAAGCCTCTTACGGGACATCATATAGGCATATACGGGCAGGCGTTCACTTACGATTTCGAGTGGGGAGGCAAAGGTTACATGGGCGGTGAACCCGGCGGAATGCTCTGGGACAAGACGAATTACGCGGCTGGCGTGGAATACGGTTACTCGCTGCCCATTGCAAACCGCCTGAATATCGACTTTACGCTTGGCGTGGGCTACTGGGGAGGAAAATACTACGAGTACGTCCCCTTGGACAGCCACTATGTATGGCAGGCCACTAAAAACCGGCACTGGTTCGGCCCGACGAAAGCGGAAATCTCTTTGGTATGGCTTCTCGGAAGAGGCAACAGCAATAATAAGAAAGGAGGCATGAAATGAAAAAGGTATATACTGTAATGGAATACGTTCCCTTGCTCGCGGGAATGCTCATGCTGCTTTCGTCATGCGGGCACAAGGACTTGTGTTTCGACCATGACGTGCATGCCCCGAAATCGGAGGTGCGCATAGAGGCACGGTACGAAAAGGAGTGGCAATATACCCATGAGGGCAGTACCGATTGGAAGAGCCATTCCACGTGGCCTGAATCTTTCGGTATGGAATACGACGCGTTGCGCCCCGGAATACCGGATGGATTGCGCGTACAAGTGTACAACGCGGATGGCTCGGACGAGATCATCAACACAGCTCCCGAGGGGGATGTCGTTTATATGCGGCCAGGTGAACACTCCCTGCTGTTCTACAACAACGACACGGAATACATCGTGTTCGACGAGATGCAGTCGTTCGCTTCGGCAAAGGCCACCACACGTACTCGTACCCGTTCTTCTTATCTTGGCAATTCCTACATGGAAACGGCATCTGAGAACACGGTGAACCAGCCCGATATGCTTTACGGCAGTTACATGGAGTCATACGTGGCGGAACGCTCGACCGAAACCGACGTGATACCCGTCACCATGCACCCGTTGGTGTTCACCTATCTGGTACGTTACGAGTTCAGCCACGGGGTGGAATACGTGTCTCTGGCACGCGGTGCCTTGGCTGGTATGGCGCAGGCGGTATGGTTGAACAGCGGACACACGTCTGATGAAGCCGCTACCGTGCTGTATGATTGTACGGTAGAAGATTTCGGCACACAGGCTTTGGTGCGTTCTTTCGGAATACCTGATTTCCCTAACGAACATTACGGCACAAGGGCAGAACGTAAGTACGGGCTGAATCTGGAAGTACGCTTGAAGAACGGAAAAATCAAGTCGTTCGATTTCGACGTGACCGACCAGGTGGTGGCGCAACCGCAGGGAGGTGTCATCGTGGTGAAGGGCATCGAGATTTCCGACGAAGAGGGTACGGAAGGCGGCTCCGGCTTCGACGTGGATGTGGACGACTGGGGAGATTACGAGGACATCGAACTTCCTCTTTAATTTGCATAGAGAGTTATCAAAACATTTTTATTCACAATTTAATTTTTAATCAAATGAAAAAGATCTTTTTGATTGGATTAGCAGCAACAGCCATGTTGGCAAGTTGCAGCAACGACGAGACCGTGGAAATGGCACAGTCTAAGGCCATCGGTTTCAGCAACGCCTTCGTGAACAACGGAACACGCAGTATCGTGGATCCGAGTTTCACAACAACAAGTTTGGAAGACTTTGCCGTGTATGGTTTCACACGGGCAGGCCAGATCTTCAAGGGTGACAAAGTGTATAAAGAAAGTTTGGAATCTACTCCCCAATGGTCATACGATGTATTGCAGTACTGGGTTCCGGACAACACTTACACTTTCGGTGCCATTGCGCCTTACAGTGTAGCGACAAATGTTTTCGATGTAGCATTGCCTGAAAATGCCACAAAGGTAGAAATGAAGGTTGCTTTCACCAACACTGATGCAGACCAGGTTGACTTGCTTCACGCAGCTCCCACACAAATTGCTGGAACAGAAGTAACGGAGACATACGCAACTCCTGTTAGCATGACATTCGACCACCAGCTTTCAAAAGTGAAATTCTCGTTCGAGAATGCAGTAGGTGAGGGCTACAATGTAAAAGTAAGCAATGTGAGAATCACGGATGCTTACACAAAAGGTACTTTGACAGTAACCGCTGCCGGTAACATTTGGAGTGCTCAGGCGGATAACAATCTTATATTGAACTTCGGCAATGTGGTAGCCAACGATGCTACCGCTGATGAAGCTGCTGTCATTGCTAACGCTACAACTTCTGAAAGCTACAACGAAAAGCTGATGATCCCGATGGCTGCTACCGCTACATATACTGTAACTTTCACGGCAGAATTGTATCATGGTGACGTATTGTTAGGTTCTTACAACCACGAAGTAACAATTAAGAATGTTGAGTTCAAGCTCGGTTACTGCTATGATTTCAAGGCTACTTTGACTTCTAGTAATATAACAGACAAACCGCTTAATCCTATCAAGTTTGAGGTTGACAATATTACTGACTGGAACAAAACTGACATTGACAAAGACTTGGCCGTTCCCACAACCCAGAGCGGCAACTAATCCAACATCTTTCATAAGACCGGTTTAGCATCGTGTATTCTGGAATTATCATCCATGGAATAGACGATCTACCTACAGGGTGTAAGGGGTTGAATGTCCCCTTACACTCACTAACAGCCGTTCAGGCAAACAAATATAAAACAGAAGAAATGAAGGTACATAAGAAAAATCCGAGTTGGATGGCGGGCGGCATGGCGACGATGTTGCTGTGCACGCTACTTTTCTCGTGCAATAACGAGGACTTTCTCGAAAGCGGGAATCCGGAGAAAGCCGGTGACAACATTTGTTTTGGCATATCGTCCGATAAGAACATGCAGACAAGGGGATATGCCGGTAGTGATGACGAAGGATATACCGCGGACCGTTTCGTGTTGCGGTCGGACGACTCGGCAGACACGCTTTGTGTCCGTGCCATTGTGTCGGACGGTATCAACGTGTCCGGCTTTGAGGGCGAACAAGCCTTGACACGCGGAACGCTTGTTGGCAAAGACAATTTCTATAATAAGTTCCATGTGCTGGCATACTGGAGTAAGAATGGGGCGTCCATTGACCAGTTCTACATGAACACGAATGCTTCCAACGCGGCTGCTTCCGTTGGAACAGGTGCTATATGGAGCACGGAACAAATATACTATTGGCCGGGAGCAGACCATTCGTTCCAATTCTATGCCTGGGCACCGACGGATGCCGGTGGCTTGATCACTCCGTCCGATCCGTCAAGCAAAGAACTTAAATACACCGTTCCGGCAGATGCTGCCGACCAGAAAGACATTGTGGTGGCTACTACCAATGAAATACCGGGCAACAACAATGCGGCTGTACCTCTCAACTTCAAGCATATCTGCACCGCCGTCCGTTTTGCCGTGGGCAGCCAGATGCAGCCCGGCTCTATCAAGAGCGTGGCTTTGAAAGGTGTCAAAAATGCCGGAACTTACGATATGGTTGCCGGTACATGGACTCTTGGTGATGCGACTGTGGATTTCTCGCAGGAATTGAACAAAGAAACTACCGGAAGTGAAGCCAACGGAGCGGAAATCACCTCTGCAGAAGGCACATTCATGATGTTGCCGCAAACATTACCGGCTGATGCGATGGTGGAAGTGGTATTTACCAATGCTAATGCTTCCGGTGTTGACCGCACACTCACTGCGTCCATCGGAAATACAGAGTGGAAGACAGGTACAACTGTGACATATATACTCTCAATCACGCCGGAATATGAATTGGAGTTCGTTTCCCAACCTGAAACACAGGATGCGCATTATGTCATTTATCCCATTGCCATTAAGGCGGACAAGTTCCCAGAAGGAGGTTGGACCTTGACATCCAATGACAAGGAAAATGTTACTTTTGTTGAAAAATTTGCTGACGACGGAATAAAAAATCTGGTTGACCAAGGGTATTGGCTCAAGGATTATTGTGGTGCAAGCACTCTGACCGGTTCATCCTTCGGTGAGGTCCCAATATATGTTTTCCTTAAAGAGAATATATCGGAAAAGGACCGTGAAATTGTACTCTCGCTCGCTCCGGCTAATGATCCAAATGCAAAACCGAAGACATTTACATTCAAACAACACTGTCCGGCATGGAACAATGGTATAGGAGTGGAACGTATTCAGGGAAAAGACTATCCTTGGGGATTCAACTGGAGTTCGGATATGAAGATTACTTATTCCATGCCATCCGGCCTTTGGTCAGGAATTATACATGTACTATTTGAAATCTTTGGAGACCATTCTTATGTGGAAAGTAGTGGATTGGCTGTGCTAGGAACTTGGAAAGTTATTGTTAACTTTGCTAAAGTTCCGTCCCTGACCATCGCCATAAGCCCGACAGACGGCATTACAAACACATGGGAGCTATACAACTTTGATGGCATCAACGAAGCGTCAATCATCATGAGCCAATTGGAATCGTGGGGAGGTGTCCCAGATAAAGAGTTGCCAGTCAACCCAAGCGAGTTTGCAGCATGGGCTTGTGCAAAGAAGAACAGATTTGGGGTAGAAAGAAAGAGTAATTCCGGAGAAACAATCTATGTACCGACTTTAGAACAAACGGACATGGTATGGTATCTTCCTGCACAAGAAGAAGCACTTTATATGAAAGATGACCTGTCGGAGAATTATTGGACTTCCACCGCTATAACGGACCCGGGAACCACCGCTTATACATATACAGCAGAAAGTGGTTCTACATCCGGGATGGATCGTAATGAGGTAATTCATGTTCGTGCTGTACGAAAGAAACCCTAGGCACTTATTTCAGACAACATCATTATAAACGAATGGTTCTTCTTTTCAGCTTTAGGAAGGAAGAACCGTTTTTATATTATGAGTGAGTAAAATATGTATTTAAGACTATTGGCATAATCAATTTTATACATAAAACAAATTATAAAAATCCGTACATATATCAAGTACAAAGGCAATCCTATCTTAAAAACGAATGCACGTCTACACCATTCAAATAAGGATGGACATTCTCAAATCATACCCCTGTAAAAGTGATATATATACGCTTTTCCGTTTTTCCACAGGTAAAATTACAATCTACAGGGTCAGCGGGCACAGGATGTAGAAGCAGTGTTTGGCAATCTCAAAACAACAAACAATCCAAGAAGGTTTTATCTTCGTAGAGTGGAGAAGGTTGATATTGAGTTCGGATTGCTGGCCATAGCATATAATCTTGCAAAAGTAGCCTCTTCGACAACTTTTTGTGCCCCCAAAGACATACTGAAAGGGTAAAATCTTTGAAAACAAACTGACATTATAGTTTTGTGTAGAAAAAGATCCGGAAAGTTAAATCAGAAATAAAAGAAAAAAGCCCGCTATCTCCCCGAAAGAGCGTATAATCATATTTATTGAAGATATAATTAGTCTTTTCTAAATGACTGATATACAACCTGCTGACTCTTTCAATCTTCCTTTAATTCCTCTTTTTTATTGTCATAGCTGACGTATGGCAGCTCCATCATAGCTTATCATTTGTCTTCTGAAAAGATGATGAAATTCATATTGTGAAAATCCCGACTAACAAAAAGGTTGATGCTACAGATCCCTTCCGGAAAGAAGATCCGTCCCCAGCCTTTTAAGTTCCTGAATAATTGCCTTCCTGGGATTTACCACAAACCGGTAAATCCGGAAGGTGTTTGCATACAGCCGCCTTTCTTCCTTCAGCTCCCCTTTGAGAACTTCCTGTTTGAGCTTTGATACCGCCTCGTTCTTCAGTTCGTTTTTGGCCTGCCAGTTCTCGGAGTACTTCCTCAAACTTTCATCCCTGGAATAGTAATTAGGGAAATAATCATACAACTGATTGAAGCGTGAAGCGCACCGGGAGGACCATTGGGAACGGTCAAAACCTACCACGACTTCCCTGCCTTCAAGTACCTGTCGGTTTCCCCTGCTTTTTGATAGCGGGGAGAGTGATACGGTCTGCGTCCTGTCCATGCGGGAAACGATCACATGCACATGAAGCTGGAGCCCGGGCTTCTTATCTCCCGCCTTTGCCCTGCCGGCCTTAACCTCCGGATCATCATTCTTATAGTGGCGTTCCGTTTCCACGCGGCCGTACCAGACCAGGTCATCCCCTGATTTTATTTTCTCACGGTAGAAGTTACGGGCATATTCATCCATACATTCGCGGGTGAATTTCTTCATCTGTGCCAGCACACTCTCCTGCTCCCCGGGAGTCAGTTCCGAGAACTCCCCGACCTTCCGTCCGGTCACCCTTTCTATCAGATGTCTCTGTTCGTCACCGCTGGGATTGATGGAAAGCATATAGAATTTGTCATCGTTGCTTTTCAGGGTCCTGTGGTTGTTGTCTATATGATTCTTGACAGTCAGGGGTATAACATAATCTTTTTGCTGTGAGAAAAAATTGTCATAATAGGGACGCTCGACCTGGGACTCCTTACTCAGGTAGTCTACCAGCCGGGTGCATTTTCCCTTGTTATCTGGTACCTGCGGAGTGTTTCCCGGCCTATGCGGTTTACAATACATATTCCTCGTTGATCTTCTTGATAAGCAACTGCAGGGTGTTGACGGGGACTCTTACATCATCGCTGTATTTTATCCTTGGAAACTTCTCCGGATCAAGCTGGTATTTCAGCAGGCCGCCCAGACGTTTGAGCTTGTCCTGGTATACGGCGGCGTCTTGGGTATGGAGATCATCCGCCTGAAGCCTTTCCTTCAATTTCCGGTTTTCATCTTTCAGATCCCGGAGCTCGTTCATCAACCGGGCATAGTCAGGTGACTCCTGCGGGGTGTTGTTTATGGCGGAGAGTTTCTCAAGTACGGGCTTGAGTATATCCCGTTCCTGGGACTTGATGATTCTGACAACGTCCTCAATTCTCTTTTCCACCAGTGCCGTCGGATTCCGGGATGCGTAGCGGGGATTGAATCCTGTGATTTCAAAAAATGTAATCATTCTGTCAATACAGGAATTGGCGGAATCACCTCCCTGAAAAATTTCCATACGCTTTTTTACGCTTGGAGAAACCCGAATCATTTTAGTCAAAAATTCTTTATTCGTATTCATTTTCGTTACAGATTATTGTTCTGGTACAAAGGTAAATGAAAGAGTTTTTGCAGTCAAACGTTACAGTATCCCTCTGAGGGTAATATTTTGTAATATTTTGAAAATTAGTAAAATAGCAAGTCGTTTACATAATATTTACCGAAAGTAGAAGGGCTAATTTGCTTAGGGTCAGCAAGATAATTTTTTCCTGTATACGTTTGTCTACGCAAAGTATAAGATGTATACATATAATAGGTTAATTATCAACGCTATGCGTCGATTCATGTTCCCGTGTGCGGGAACTCCTCTTGCTCTTCCTTATCAGGAATTTACTAAGGGACCTCCGGCCCTTAGCCCGGGACGCTTCCGAGAGGCCCGGAACATCAGGCAAGGGCATGGCTGCTGGTGAACTTCCTCCCCTGAAAAGACATGACATCGCAAAAGGGTGGGAAGGCTGCAAGGGAGACCGACGGGACACCCCCAAAAATCCCCCCCATGAAAGAAAAAACACCCTGTTTCCGGTGGGACGGATACAACTTTTAGCAGAAGCGAAAGTAAGCTAATATGCTGATAAAGAGCATGCTTGAATTTGCAAGAACGGAGAAAAATCATTACCTTTGTTATATAATAATAAAGGAGATAACAAGTTATGAATGAAACAATTAGACGCATTTTAGCCGAGAGTGGAACAAAAACCTCAAAAATCCGTAAGCTTCTTCTGACCGGACTTTCACACCGTGAAATTGCCGACCTCGTTACCCGTGGAAACCGTGGCTTCGTGTGGAACGTCTATAAGAGAATGAGGGACGAGGGCCTGCTTCCCGCTTCACAGACAGCGACTGTCTTAAGACCAGAACCCGACTATACTTTCAACCGTTGCTTCGGGGTTGAGATCGAAGCCTACAACTGCCCGAGACAGACCTTGACGGATGCGCTTCGGGAGGCTGGCATCCCTGTGGAAATTGGAAGCCGTAATGCCGAGACCAACAGCAACTGGAAACTGACCACGGACGGAAGTTTGGAGGGAAGCCATACTTTTGAGCTGGTCAGCCCGATCCTCTGCGGTGAGCAGGGTTTGGAGGTACTGGAGAGGGTATGCTGGGTGCTGGACGCATACAATGTAAAGATAAATAGCAGTTGTGGAGTCCATGTGCATTTTAATGCGGGTGACTTTAATCTTACAACTTGGCAGAACTTAATCCTTTCCTACAAACATGCCGAAACTGAAATAGACAAGTTCATGCCTGCCTCACGCAGGGGAAACAGAAATACCTACTGCCGTTCTCTCAGAGCGTTCTCCGATGAAGATATCAGATCGGCGGAAAGTATCGAGTCACTACAAAGACTCTTCGGCAGCAGGTACATGAAAGTAAACCTTGAAGCTTATTCACGTCACAGGACAGTGGAGTTCAGACAACACTCGGGAACGATCAATTTCACAAAAATAGAGAATTGGGTTAGATTCTTGGGAAGATTGATTATCTTTGCATCTACATCTTCGCTTCCTGCGGGAATCAGACTGGAGGATTTTCCTTTCTTGGAGGAAAAACAAAAATTATATTATAAATTAAGAACAAAAAAATTAATGGAATGAATATGAATAAGAAGATGTATATATTGCCGGGGGATGAGCGCATAGCAGCCTCCGATGCCAAAGAGTTTGTACATGAACTTCGGACGGGCAGTTGGATGGATTCCAACTGCACAGATGAACAGTACATGTGCAATTTTGCCGAACGTTACGTGATTCAGGCAGGTGTGAGGATTGCCACTGATACACCGGAGAATTTCCTTGCCGATTTGATTCGGACAGGATACGCCAAAGAGATGTAACGCAGGCTATTTCCTTTATTATTACACCTCCCCGTTTTTCCTTTCAAGGGAAGACGGGGATTTTCTATTCATACAAGTAATCATTAACAGATACTTTAAATATTTATTTACTTTAGTGTTTTTATAAGTATTTTACTTAGAAAGTAAAATACACTTTTCAATATTTACTGCCTCTATATGCAAATAATAATTATTTGCATGTTTTTATTGTTAAATAATGCATATATTAATTATTTGCATATATTCGCAGAAAAATAACTGACAATGAATAAAGTGGTATATGTACATCTCGTTTTTGAGAAGAAAGACTATTTTTTCGGCAGCATTGCCGCCATCTATGACTATTTGAGTGCGGATCAGATCGGAGCCGGTTACAATACGCTCCGGAACGTTCGGTGGAAAGAAACGTCAGTGTATGTTACTCCAAAAGCCATCATAAAGATCGGAAAACTTCTTCGGGCAGGCAGTTGCAAAAAGCAACCGATAAAATAATAAAGAAGGTTCTGTAATCCAGAATATATATGGGTCCGCCATCACCTGTAGGCTGTAACTTTATCTTTCAAAAAGTGGAAAAAGCAAAGGTACCACTTTTA